>Ga0213860_10000015_pt1:0-35000 | contig 63385 bp, 69 predicted proteins | sample PICome_3_FD_160118 | JGI IMG/M metagenome (GOLD analysis project Ga0213860, IMG submission 160118) | Coastal seawater microbial communities near Pivers Island, North Carolina, United States - PICO550 | ecosystem: Environmental > Aquatic > Marine > Coastal | place: USA: North Carolina...
AATTTTATAACATAATAAATTGAATCAATTTTGCAATTTGATAAATACTACTTCGATTTACACCATAAATAGGAATATTTTTTTGTTTTGCAATTTTTTGTAACTTTTGGTTTTGTTGAAGATGACTAAAAAAAATTTGATTAAGTTAAAAACTTAATCAAAAATAAATTTATTTGTTTAAACTAAACTAAGTCTAATTTGAAATTTTTACTAATTCATTAAATGTTGAACTATCTAATACAGCAATTTGTGCTAACATCTTTCGATTTAATTCGATATTAGATTTTTTAAAATTATGAATTAGACGACTATATGATAATCCATTTACACGTGAAGCCGCATTAATACGACTAATCCAGATTCTTCGGAACATTCGTTTTTTTTGTTTTCGACCAACATAAGCATATCGTAAAGCTTTCATCACTTGTTGATTTGCTACTCGGAATAATCTTGAATGTGCTCCGCGATAACCTTTAGCTAAATGTAAAATCTTTTTGCGACGTTTTCGGGCTACATTTCCGCGTTTAACTCTAACCATTTTTAATTTTAATAAGGTAACATTAATTTAATAACTTTACTATCACTAACTGTAACAGAAATTGTTTGCGATAGTTTTCGTTTTTGTTTATTTGATTTTTTTCTTAAAAGATGACCTTTATACGCATGGCGACGTAAAAAATTTCCAGCACCTGTCTTTTTATAACGTTTTGCTGCAGCTTTTCGAGTTTTTAATTTCGGCATAAAATTTTAAATTTTTAAAAGAAGTATAAACTTCTAAGAAATTAAAAAATTAAAGGTTAAGTCTTAATATAAAAGACTTAATCATACATTTCTAAATTTTTAATTCACTTTCGTGTTTTAATTATACTTCTACAAGATAATAAATAATTAAAAATATAGTATGAAATTATATTTTTTTTGTCAATAAAGAATAAATGATCTGAAATACTTTTAAAATAATTAAAAAATTTTTTGAACAAAAAATATAACTAACTTTTTATTAAATCAATTTTGAAAACCAATTATTTAGTTATATTTTTATAAAATTCAATAATTAGACCTTAAAAATTTTAAAATCGTTATTTAGGTCTTATTTTTCACTTTTTTCAACAACTTCTTTTAATTCATCTAATGCAAAGTTATTTGAATTAGTACCAGCATAATTTACACTTTCAAAACGAACTAACGCTGGGTATCTGATACCACTTTGATCAATTGTTGCAACAGTACCAACTTGATTAAACCAATATGATTCTTTTCTTAAAATTCTAACTTTTGAACCACGACTTACCATAAGAAATTATTTTCCTAATTTAAATATTAATAGAATTATATATAGGATCAAATATATTTAACAATAAAATTTTTAGTTTAGTTGTTTTCAAAATTTTTCATATGTTAAAATTAAAGTTAAGAATAAACTAATAGACAATTAATTATAAAAAATTTAGAAATATACTTAAAACTATTATTATTTTTTTAATAATAGTCTAAGAATTTAAAAAATTTATTTAATGGCATTTGAAAGTCCTGAAAATATTAGAAATACAGCTCAGTTAAATCAAAATGTTGTAAGTTCAAGAATGACTTATGGTCGATTTTTAGAATATCTAGAAATGGGCTGGGTAAAACAAGTAGATTTATATGATAATAGTCGTAATGCAATTATTCAAGCCTCAAGTCCAGAACTTGGTAATAGACCTCAAACAATTCGTGTTGAAATTCCTGTAGGTGCGTCACAATTAATTCAAAAATTAAAAGAATATAATATTGATTTTGATGCGCATCCAGCAGAACGAAAAAACTTATTTGTAAGTATTGCTAGTAATATTTTATTACCAATTATTTTTATTACTGGATTAGTTTATTTTTTCCAAAATTCTGAAAATTTTGGTGGTGGGTCAGGCCAATCACCTATGAGTTTAGGAAAATCAACAGCAAGATTTGAACGCCGTCCAGATACAGGAGTTGGGTTTAATGATATTGCTGGTATTGATGAAGCGAAAGCTGAATTTGAAGAAATCGTATCATTTTTAAAAGAACCAGAAAAATATACAATTGTTGGGGCTAAAATTCCAAAAGGGATTTTATTAGTTGGACCACCCGGAACGGGTAAAACTTTATTAGCAAAAGCAATTGCTAATGAAGCAGATGTTCCATTCTTTAGTGTTGCTGGTTCAGAATTTGTAGAAATGTTTATTGGTATTGGTGCGGCTCGAGTACGAGACTTATTTAAGAAAGCTTCAGAAAATGCACCATGTATTGTTTTCATTGATGAAATTGACGCGGTGGGTCGTGAGCGAGGTGCTGGTGTTGGAGGCGGAAATGATGAACGAGAACAAACCTTAAACCAGCTGTTAACTGAAATGGATGGTTTTAAAGAAAATAAAGGCGTAATTGTAGTTGGTGCAACAAACCGAGTTGATATTTTAGATGCGGCTTTATTACGTCCAGGTCGATTCGATCGACAAGTAACTGTAAATTTACCTGATCGATTAGGACGGGTTGGAATTTTAAAAGTACATGCACGTAATAAACCATTAAGTGAAGATGTTTCATTAGTTCAATTAGCAAATCGAACACCTGGATTTTCTGGAGCTGATTTAGCTAATTTATTAAATGAAGCAGCCATTTTAGCTACTCGTTATAAAAAGTCAAGTATTACGAAAAAGGAAGTTAACGAAGCAGCCGATCGTATTATTGGGGGTATTGCAGGAACCCCACTTGAAGATACAAAAAATAAACGGTTAATTGCTTACCATGAAGTTGGTCATGCTATTACTGGTTCTGTGTTAAAATCTCATGATGAAGTTGAAAAAATTACTTTAACACCACGTGGTTCAGCAAAAGGTTTAACATGGTTTACTCCTGAAGAAGATCAAAGTTTATTATCAAGATCCGCGTTATTAGCACGAATTATTGCAACTTTAGGTGGAAGAGCAGCAGAACAGGTAGTATTCGGAGATCCTGAAGTAACAACAGGTGCAAGTAGTGATTTACAACAAGTTACAAATTTAGCTCGTCAAATGGTAACTCGGTTTGGTATGTCAAATATCGGTCCAATGGCATTGGAAGATGAAAATACGGGACAAGTATTTTTAGGTGGTAATTTACAACAAGGATCAGAATACGCGGAAAATATTGCAGATCGAATTGATGATGAAGTATGTAAAATTATTGATTATTGTGAACAAAAAGCTGTTGAAATTATTTCTGATAATCGAGTAATTATTGATTTAATTGTTGAACAATTACTTGATATTGAAACTATGGATGGTGAAGAATTCCGCGAATTACTAAGTACATATACAGTATTACCAAGTAAAAATAGTCCATATATTTCAAAATTTAATTAAATATATTGCTATATAATCTATCTAAAGATAGAATATAATTAGAGTAGATTATATAAAATTAAAACAAAATATTTTAATTTTATCCATCGAAGTTAATTCTCAATTAATTTAAATAGCTTAAAACTAGGTTAATTATATGGCAAAAAAAAGTATGATTGAACGCGAAAAAAAGCGTATCAAATTAAATAATAAATATAAAATTAAACGTCAAAATTTATTAAAACAGTATCAAACAACCGAAGATTTTAATTTAAAATTAGAAATTCATTCGAAAATTCAAAAATTACCACGAAATAGTGCAAAAGTTAGAATTCGAAATCGCTGTTGGAAAACTGGACGTCCACGTGGATATTATCGTGATTTTGGCGTATCACGTCATGTTTTACGTGAAATGGCTCATCAATGTTTGTTACCTGGTGTAACAAAATCAAGTTGGTAAGTTAGTACGATTAAATTAAATTGAAAAACTAGATTTTTCAATTTAATTTAAAATAATCGATTCTTATTCATTTCTATTTTTCCAAAGGTCTTTTCCTTAGAATCAAAAAAGTTTTAAAATTTACTATAAATATCTCTGAAGGAAATATACTATGATTTATGATTCTCAGGTTTATACAGCATTAGCTATTGCTGTAGTTGCAAGTGTTTTAGCAATCCGTTTAGGGGCTACACTTTATAATTAAAATGTAATTCAAGAAAATTAGAATTTTTAAAAATTCTAATTTATCTTTTTGATTTTAATAGTAGTTTCTAATAAATTGAGATAGTGAATCTTACGAATTCAGTAAAATCATAAAACACATTTAAAACAAATAAAATTAAGTTTAGTTAATATTGTTAAATTTGAAACACTTTCAGTAAATAAGGTTATCAAATATATTATTGTAGTTTGAAACTTTAAAACATTAACCCAAAAACTAATTAACTAAAAATTTATTAACTTTAAAATTTCATTATAAATATGGTAGCACAAGATTTAAAAAAATTTAAAAGTCCAGTTTTCCCGTTTACGGCAATTGTAGGGCAAGAAGAAATGAAATTAGCTTTACAATTAAATGTAATTGATCCAAAAATTGGTGGCGTTATGATCATGGGTGATCGTGGAACTGGTAAATCTACAACGATTCGCGCAATTGCTGATTTATTACCTGAAATTGAAGTAGTAAAAGATGATCCATTTAACTCACATAAATCTGATTTAGATTTAATGGGCAATGAAGTAAAACTAGCAATCCAAAATGGTGAGACAATCGAAACGGAATTAATTAAAATTCCTATGGTTGATCTTCCTCTAGGTGCTACAGAGGATCGAGTTTGTGGAACTATTGATATTGAAAAAGCATTAACAGATGGTGTAAAAGCTTTTGAACCAGGTTTATTAGCAAAAGCCAATCGAGGTTTACTTTATGTAGATGAAGTAAATTTACTAGATGATCATTTGGTAGACATTTTACTAGATTCAGCGGCGTCAGGTTGGAATACAGTAGAACGGGAAGGTATATCAATTCGTCATCCAGCTAGATTTGTTTTAGTAGGTTCAGGTAACCCTGAAGAAGGTGAATTACGTCCACAATTATTAGACCGTTTTGGTATGCATGCCGAAATTCGAACAGTAAAAGATCCTCTTCTACGTGTAAAAGTTGTAGAAGAACGAACATCTTTTGATCAAACACCACAAGTATGGCTTGATAATTATGCTGAACAACAACAAGAATTACGTAATAAAATTGTCGCTGCACAAGAATTATTACCTAGTGTTGAATTAGAGTATGATTTACGAATTAAAATTTCTGAAGTATGTAGTCGCTTAGATGTTGATGGATTACGTGGTGATATTGTAACAAATCGAGCAGCAAAAGCACATGCCGCTTATAATAATAGAACTAATGTTACAATTGATGATATTGCAAGCATTATTACATTATGTTTACGTCACAGATTACGTAAAGATCCATTAGAATCAATTGATTCAGGTGATAAAGTATCAAAAATCTTTAAAGAAGTTTTTGAAATTGAAGATTAATTTAATGTTCAAACTCAAACTTAATGTTTATAATAATATTTTTTAAATTTTTATGTTAAATATAATTTGGATATTATTAAGTATATTTTTAATAGTAATAATATTTCTTCGCGCCCCTCAAAATAGTGGATTAGCAAGCTTTGCTACAAAAAGTAATATTTTGGGGTCCCCAAGCTCAGCGGAACGTACATTAAATAATCTAACAGTTATTGCTATTACTTTATATTTATTTATTGCAATTGAATTAAATTTTAATCAATTAAATTAATAAATATTTACAGCTGTAATATAAATTTGTTCATTACAGCTGTAAATATAATTTTTTGCAAACTAATATTTGATTTTTACTTTAAAAGCGGGACTGACGAGACTCGAACTCGCAACTTCCGCCGTGACAGGGCGGTGCTCTAACCAATTGAACTACAATCCCGAACTGAATATTATCTTAAATGACGAATTTAAAGATGTCAACCTTTTTTATTACTTCTAATAGCTAATACAGGAGAAACAGGGATTCGAACCCTGGGTACATTAAATGTACGATAGATTAGCAATCTATTGCTTTCGACCACTCAGCCATTTCTCCTAGATTAATTTTGTAATAAAGTATTTAAGTAGATGGCTCTGGTGGGATTTGAACCTACGACCTTGGGCTTATGAGTCCCCTGCTCTAACCACTGAGCTACAGAGCCTTTTGCTACTATCCTACACAACTATTGTAACATGAAATAGAATATTTTGCTGGATTTTTTCTAAAAATTAAAATTGTTAATTGGTTATTTTCAATTCTCTATATATAATAATTATCAAATAAATAATAAAAGAGAGATTTTTTTTATGAATGATTTTTGGACAAATATTCTTAGGTATCCTAGATTTTTTATTAGTAGTTTACTTGGATTAGTATTTGTAATTATAACCCCTTTTCGAAATTTATTTAAAAATCCACAATCTCGTGTTGTAGTAATTATATTTGTTGTCTTATTCATAATTGTGTTATCTCTTATTTTAAAAAGTATGGTTGCTTTATAATATTTCACATTTATTAAAAAGGAAATTTGTATAACAAACAAATAAAAACTGGGCCGAGTTGGATTTGAACCAACGTAGCGAAACGCAGCGGATTTACAATCCGCCCCCTTTAACCACTCGGGCATCGACCCTGTATATATTATAATATAGCAAACTTTTGTTAATAAAACAATATCGTAAAAATTTTTATTATATATATGTTGACTTATTTTTTAGTTTATATATATAATAAAACTAGTTAATACAATACGAAATTAATGGGTAATTAACTCAGCGGTAGAGTGTCTGCCTTACAAGCAGAAGGTCACAGGTTCAAATCCTGTATTACCCAGATTTAAACTACGGGCCTATCGTCTAACGGATTAGGACAGAAACCTTCTAAGTTTCCAATGTAGGTTCGATTCCTACTGGGCCTATGTATAATATATCTATAATTATTTGAGAAATAGGTTCTAAAATTTAGTAGTTAAAAAATAAAAAAATCTTAAATAATCCTGATTATATAATCAGGATTATTTTGGATTAATACTGTTTCTAATTAAAACTAATTAGTAACGAGCACCTTCACCATTACGTAAAACACTGTAGCTCTTAACGCTGTAAGTGATGAAACGACCAGCACCATCAGTACGGTCTAAGTAGAAACCAGGTTCGTTAGCCGGACGGTTAACGATGAAAGACATTGCACAACTTTCAGTACCGTAACTTGCATCAAATGCATTAATACGGATGTAACCAGGTGCACAAGCTTTACGAGCTTCGTTTAACTCGAACATTACACTACCAGAATCTTTAACGTCGAATAATGGTAAACCCCATAATTCCCAGTAGCTGTTACGTGGATGTGGATCATCAGTCCATTCAACGTTCATTGCCCAACCTTTAGTAATACAGTAAGCAATTTGTTTTTCAATTTGAGCGTCAGTTAAATCAGGTAAGAAAGAGAAGCAACCTTGTGTAAGTCTCACTATTCAAATACTCCTTTAATTTATTAAAAGTAATTTATTATCGTGCTGCTGTTGCAGTCGTTGCGAAATCAGCTGTATCTGTAGAAGCATAGTTGAAACTAATGTCTTTCCATAAATCTAAAGCTGTTTGTAAAGGACCACATGATTTAGCAGCATCACGTAAAATAACAGGACCTACTTGTGGGTTGAAGTAATCAACACCTTCGTTACGAGCTAGAACCATTGATTCTAAAGCAACACGGTTAGCTGTAGCACCTGCTTGAATACCATCAGGGTGACCAATTGTACCACCACCGAATTGTAATACTACGTCATCACCTAAGTAGTAAATTAATTGGTGCATTTGACCACAGTGGATACCACCAGAAGCTACTGGCATACACTTACGTAAACTAGCCCAATCCATTTCGAAGAATAAACCGTACGGTAAGTTTACATCTAAGTGAGTTAAACGTAAAGTGTCGTAGAAACCTTTAATCATTAAAGGATCACCTTCTAATTTACCTACTACTGTACCAGCGTGGATATGATCTACACCAGACATACGCATCCATTTACAAATAACACGGAAGTTAATACCGTGGTTTTTTTGACGAGCATATGTTGAGTTACCTGCACGGTGTAAGTGTAAAATCATATCGTTTTCACGAGCCCATAATGCGATAGATTGGATCGCTGTGTAACCCATTACTAAATCGATCATGATAATTACAGAACCAACTTGTTTAGCATATTCTGCACGTTTGTAAACTTCTTCCATAGTGGCAGCAGTTACGTTTAAGTAAGAACCTTTAACTTCACCAGTAGCTGCTGAAGCACGGTTGATACCTTCCATACAGTATAAGAAACGCTCTCTCCAACGCATGAATGGTTGAGAGTTAATGTTTTCATCATCTTTTAAGAAGTCTAAACCACCTTTTAAACCTTCGAAAACTACACGACCGTAGTTTTTACCAGATAAACCTAATTTAGGTTTTACAGTAGCACCTAATAATGGAATACCGTATTTGTTTAAACGTTCACGTTCTACAACGATACCTGTAGCAGGACCTTGGAATGTTTTTAAGTATGAGTGAGGAATACGCATATCTTCTAAACGTAAAGCTGATACAGCTTTGAAACCAAATACGTTACCGATAATAGAAGCAGTTAAGTTAGCTAATGAACCTTCTTCGAATAAATCACATTCGTATGCGATAAAACCGAAGTATTGATCTGTAGTGTTAGGAACTGGATCTACACGGTATGCTTTAGCACGGTAGCGTTCACAAGCTGTTAATAAATCAGTCCAAACAACAGTCCATGTTGCTGTTGAAGATTCACCTGCTACAGCAGCTGCAGCTTCTACTGGATCCACACCTGCTTGTGGAGTAATACGGAATAAAGCTAATACATCAGTATCTTTTACTGTGTATGAAGCATCCCAGTAACCCATTTTAGCATATGGAATTACACCAGATTCGTAACGGTCACTTTTAATTCGAGTCCGTTCTGATACAGATTGAGACATTTATTTCTCCTTAAAATAAAAAGGCAATATATAATAGATATAACTAGTTTTTTACTAGTTCTATCGGTTGAAGTTTTGAGAACAACCTTAATAGTGATTATAACACGAATTAGTTTTCTATCTAATAGCTATAGTTTTATTAAAGATATAACTAAAACGAATAATGTAAAAATTGAATGCAAATAGTTAATTTAATCACTTTAAATCCTTTAAGAATTGATTTATAATGATAATTACAAATCATTTCATTAATAATTTTTAAAGATAATTTATGATTAATCAATCAAATAAAACTTTAAATACAAATATTACTAAACTTGTAAATCAACCATATAAATATGGATTTTCAACAACAGTTGAAACTGAGATTATTGAAAAAGGATTAAATGAAAATGTTATACGTTTAATTTCGCAAAAAAAAAATGAACCCACTTTTTTATTAAACTTTCGATTAAAAGCTTATAAAAAATGGAAAAAAATGAGTTGTCCAGACTGGGCACAATTAAAATTTTCAGAAATTAATTATCAGGATATCATTTATTATTCCGCTCCAAAATTAAAAAAAAAACTTAAAAGTCTCGATGAAGTTGATCCCGAACTTTTAGAAACTTTTGAAAAATTAGGTATTTCATTAAGTGAACAAAAACGATTAACTAATGTTGCGGTTGATGCAGTATTTGATAGTGTTTCAATTGGAACAACTTTTAAAGAAGAGTTAGCCGAACAAGGAATTATTTTTTGTTCAATGTCTGAAGCTATTCAAGAATATCCAGAATTAATTGAACAATATTTAGGAACTGTTGTTCCAATAGGAGATAACTATTTTTCAGCATTAAACTCAGCGGTTTTTACTGATGGTTCATTTTGTTATATTCCTAAAAATATAAAATGTCCTTTAGATCTTTCAACTTATTTTAGAATTAATGATCAGCAATCTGGTCAATTTGAACGAACATTGATTATTGCTGATACAAATAGTCAAGTAAGTTATTTAGAAGGTTGTACAGCTCCTCAATATGATAATAATCAATTACATGCTGCGATTGTAGAATTAATTGCTTTTGATAACGCTACGATTAAATATTCAACTGTTCAAAATTGGTATGCTGGAAATGTTTTAGGCGAAGGTGGTGTTTATAATTTTGTAACTAAACGAGGGTTATGTGCTGGGATTAATTCAAAAATTTCTTGGACACAAGTTGAAACAGGCTCTAATATTACTTGGAAATACCCAAGTTGTCTATTAGTAGGAAATAATGCTCAAGGTGAATTTTATTCAGTTGCGTTAACGAATAATTATCAACAAGCTGACACAGGTACAAAAATGATCCATGTAGGAAAACATACACGTAGTCGTATTGTTTCAAAAGGAATTTCAGCTGGAAAATCTAAAAATACTTATAGAGGATTAGTGAGTATTAGCAATAAAGCAATTGGAGCACGAAATTATTCTCAATGTGATTCATTATTAATTGGTAATTTATCAAATGCGAATACATTTCCAGTAATTTCTGTCCAAAATTCAACAACAAAACTTGAACATGAAGCATCGACGTCAAAAATTGGTGAAGAACAGATTTTTTATTTTTTACAACGAGGAATTTCGATAGAAAAAGGAATTGAATTAATGATTAGTGGATTTTGTCAAGATGTTTTTACTGAATTACCTCTAGAGTTTGCTGCTGAAGCAGATCGTTTATTAAGTTTAAAGTTAGAAGGGAGCGTTGGTTAATGACTAATAACATACCAATTTTAGAAATCAAAAATTTAAAAGCTGCAATAAATACCAATGAAATTTTAAAAGATTTAAATTTAACAGTTTATAAAGGTGAAATCCATGCCATAATGGGTCCAAATGGTTCAGGAAAAAGTACATTTTCAAAAATTTTAGCAGGTCATCCTGCTTACGAAGTTTTAGCAGGAGAAATTTTATTAAATGGACAAAGTATTTTAAATTTAGATCCTGAAGAAATTTCACATTTAGGTGTTTTTTTAGCATTTCAATATCCAATTGAAATTCCAGGAGTAAGTAATGAAGATTTTTTAAGACTAGCGTATAACGCAAAACAGCAATATAAAAATCAACCTGATGTTGATCCTTTAGAATTTTTAACTATTATTAATCAAAAATTAGAATTAGTTAATATGTCACCAGCTTTTTTAAGTCGAAATGTAAATGAAGGGTTTTCCGGAGGTGAAAAAAAGCGTAATGAGATTTTACAAATGATTTTATTAGATTCTGAATTATCAATTTTAGATGAAACAGATTCTGGTTTAGATATTGATGCCTTAAAAATTATTTCAAAAGGTATTAATACTTTTATGCAAGATGATAAAGCAATTATTTTGATTACTCACTATCAACGTTTATTAGATTATATAAAACCAGATTTTGTTCATGTAATGCGAAATGGAAAAATTATTAAAACAGGAACTGCTGAATTAGCAAAAGAGCTTGAATTGAAAGGTTATGAGTGGTTAAAAAAATAAATACTTACTCTTAATTTAGAGTTTTTATATAAAAATCAACCTAAAATTTTTCAAAAATAGTTATACTTTTTGTTGTTCCTGTATATTTTTTAATATTGGGTAATTTACTAAATTAGTTAAATTTTATGTACCCAGATAATTTTTATTCAAGTACGTTTACATTATTAGCGGAGGCAGAAGTTGGAAAACATTTTTACTGGAATATCGCTGGTTATCTAGTACATGGACAAGTTTTAGTTGTAATTTGGTTTGTTATAGCTATTTTATTAGTTTTTTCAATCCTCGGTACAAAAGACGCTGATCGTATTCCTCACGGTTGGCAAAACTTTATGGAATCTGCATTAGATTTTATTACAGATATTGCTAGAAATCAATTAGGTGAAAGTTTTTATCGAGAATGGATCCCATTTATTGGTACGTTGTTCTTATTTATTTTTGGATCAAACTGGGCAGGGGCAGTTATCCCGTGGAAGTTAATTGAACTTCCAGAAGGTGAATTTGCCGCACCAACCAATGATATTAATACAACAGTAGCATTAGCGTTATTAACATCTTTTGCTTATTTTTATGCGGGTTTAAGTAAAAAAGGGTTAGGCTATTTTAAACGATATGTTCAACCTCTTCCACTTCTTCTACCAATTAATATTTTAGAAGATTTTACAAAACCTTTATCACTAAGCTTCCGTTTATTCGGAAATGTTTTAGCTGATGAATTAACAATTACCGTATTAACAGGTTTAGTACCATTGGTAATTCCATTACCAATTATGTTATTAGGTCTATTTGCTGGTTCAGTACAAGCCTTAATTTTCTCAACTTTAGCAGCTGCATATATTGCGGAAGCACTTGAGTAAATTATTTTGAACTTATTTTTCTAAAATTACATTTATATTCACTTTTATTAATTAAGATTTATTATGGATTCTATCATTTCTGCTGCTTCTGTTATAGCTGCTGGTTTATCTATTGGTTTAGCTGCTATCGGTCCTGGTATTGGTCAAGGTAACGCTGCTGGTCAAGCAGTTGAAGGTATTGCTCGTCAACCGGAAGCAGAAAACAAAATTCGTGGTACTTTATTATTAAGTTTAGCTTTCATGGAAGCTTTAACAATTTATGGTCTAGTAGTAGCATTAGCTTTATTATTCGCTAACCCGTTTAACAGCTAATTTTTTACAAAAAAATAAATAGATTAAAATAGAAAAAAAGACATTTTACTATTTTAATCTATTCAAAATTTTTAATTCTATAATAGAACATATAAATTTTATATGGTTAATCTTTCAATATTAATTTCAAGTTCAGAAGTAAGTGGTCCTGGTGGTTTATTTGATTTTAACGCCACTTTACCATTAGTAGCCATTCAATTCGTTCTATTAACGCTAATTCTTAACACTATTTTTTATAGTCCTTTATTGACTGTTATTGAAGAACGTAAAGAATATATTTTAGGAAATCTTGCAAAAGCTTCTGAAATGTTAGCACAAGCAAACGAATTGACAACTCAATACGAACAAGAATTAAGTAACGTCCGTAAAGAAGCGCAATTAGAAATTACAAATTCACAAAAAATTCACAAAGAAATTTTAGAAATTGAACTAAATATTTCTCAAAAATATATTGATAATTTATTAGATACTATTACAAAAGATCTTCTTGATAAAAGAAATACTGCACTTAATAGTTTAGACACAATTGTTCAATCATTATGTGTAGAGATTGAAACAAGATTATCAATTTAAATTTTTTGGTAAATGTAATTTTCCTTTTTATAAGCAAATAGTTTACATACAAACTTTAAAACATGGAAAATTTTAATCAAATTTTTACATTAGTTGCTGAACACGAAGGTATTGGGTTAAATCTTGATATTTTAGAAACTGGGCTAATTAACATTCTTGTTGTAATTGCTATTCTAGTTTATACAGGTAAAGATTTTTTAGGATCTGTATTAGAAGAGCGTAAAGCAAGTATTGTAAAAGGTGTTCAAGATGCAGAAGACCGCTTAAATGAAGCAAACCGTCGTTTAAGTGAAGCCCAAAAGCAATTAAGTCAAGCTAATGTAGTTATTACTGAAATAAAAAATGAAACAGTAGCAGCAAAAAAAGTTTTACTTGAATCTGATGCTTATCAATCAAAAAAAGATTTAGCAACGCGCTTTAGTAGAGCGTTAGCAAGCTTCCGTTCTAAAGAACGCCAAATCTTTTTAGAAGTTAAGCAAGAAATCATCCTACTAGTGTTAAATCGTACTGTAATTCGAGCTCAAGAAACTTTTGGGCAAAAAGATCGTGCTACAGCATTAATTAACGAAACTATTAATAAATTAGAAGGAGATTTATTATGAGTAAAAATCCTTTAGCTGCAAAGGCTGCAATTCCTTATGCACGTGCCTTATATGATTTTTCAGTTGAACAAAATCTAATGCATCAGATTACAGCTGATTTTCAAAATTTAGAAGTATTTTTAGCGCAAACACCTGATTTAACAACTTATTTAAATAATCCTGTAATTGGTTATGATCAAAAACAAGAATTATTAGATAAAACGTTAAAAGCTCAATTAAATCAAGAAACATTTAAGTTTTTAAGTATTTTAGTAAAACGGGATCGAATTAATTTATTAGAACAAGTAATTACTAACTACTTAAACTTGGTTTATGAATTAGCTTCAATTAAAATGATTGAAGTATCAACAGCGTTTGCTTTTACGAATTTACAAAAAAATACTTTAATTAAAAAATTAAAAGAATTAACAAACGCACGTGAAATCCGTTTAGTTATTAATGTTGATTCAAGCCTTATTGGTGGATTTTTAATTAAAACAAACTCAAAAGTGGTTGATTTTACAGTGAAAAATCAGTTACAACTTTTAGCTAAACATCTAGATACAGCTCTAGAACTTTAAAAACAACTAAAATCTTTTATTAACTTTTTACCTTAAAAATAATACAATGATAAATATTCGTCCAGACGAAATTAGTAGTATTATCCGTGAACAAATTGAAAAGTATGATCAAGATGTTAAAGTAGATAACATTGGTACCGTTTTACAAGTAGGTGATGGTATTGCTCGTGTATACGGCCTTGATCAAGTAATGAGTGGTGAACTTTTAGAATTTGAAGATAAAACTGTAGGTATTGCACTTAACTTAGAAAATGATAATGTTGGTGTAGTATTAATGGGTACTGGTCGTCAAATTTTAGAAGGTGGTACAGTAAAAGCTACTGGTAAAATTGCACAAATTCCTGTTGGTGACAACTTCTTAGGTCGAGTTGTAAATCCATTAGGTGTGGCTATTGATGGTAAAGGTGATATCGTAGCATCTGAGACTCGTTTAGTAGAATCAATGGCTCCTGGTATTATCAGCCGAAAATCTGTATGTGAACCATTACAAACAGGTATTACTTCAATCGATGCGATGATTCCTATTGGACGAGGTCAACGTGAGTTAATCATTGGTGATCGTCAAACAGGTAAAACATCAATTGCTGTAGATACAATTATTAACCAAGCAACGGAAAATGTTGTTTGTGTTTATGTTGGTATTGGTCAAAAAGCATCAACAGTTGCTCAAGTAGTAAATGTACTTGAAGAAAAAGGTGCTATGGGATATACAATTATTGTATCTGCAAGTGCAAATGATCCAGCTACATTACAATATATCGCGCCATATTCAGGTGCAGCATTAGCTGAATACTTCATGTATAATGGTAAAGCAACTTTAGTTATTTATGATGATTTAACTAAACAAGCTATGGCATATCGTCAAATGTCATTATTATTACGCCGTCCACCAGGACGTGAAGCATACCCTGGTGATGTATTCTACTTACACTCACGTTTATTAGAACGTGCTGCAAAATTAAGTGATGCATTAGGTGGTGGTAGTATGACTGCTTTACCAATTATTGAAACACAAGCAAGTGATGTATCTGCGTATATTCCTACTAATGTAATTTCAATTACAGATGGTCAAATCTTCTTATCGAATGATTTATTCAACTCAGGTATTCGTCCAGCAATTAATGTTGGTATTTCAGTGTCACGTGTAGGTTCTGCTGCACAAACTAAGGCTATGAAAAAAGTTGCTGGTAAGTTAAAATTAGAATTAGCTCAATTCGCGGAATTAGAAGCATTCTCTCAATTTGCTTCTGATTTAGATGAAGCAACACAAAAACAATTAGCTCGAGGTACTCGTTTACGTGAATTATTAAAACAACCTCAAAACTCTCCATTATCTGTAGCTGAGCAAGTAGCTTTAATTTATACAGGTATTAATGGGTTCTTAGATGATTTAGCTGTAGGTGATGTTAAAGCTTACTGTGCAAGTTTATTAGCATATTTAAATACATCTAAAAAATCATATGTTGATACTGTTACATCAACAAATCAATTTACAGATGAAGCAGAAGCTGCAGTAAAAGAAGCAATTGCTGAATCAAAAGCTGTTTTTGCAAAAAGCTAAAAACAACAGATTTTAAAATAAGTTAATTAGATGTATGTCTAATTAACTTATTTTATTTTACTTTAATGTTTTATTTTTTAATTCTAAACAAAAATAATCAAAGAAAATTTTATTAATTTAAATAATTTTTATAATCTTCACTTATAATAATAGTGTAGCTAACTTTTTTCTAGTTTAGTTGTAAGAAAGTCAAAAACCCATTATTTAAATTTAAGGAATGAATTACTATGGCATTACCATGGTATCGTGTTCATACTGTTGTTTTGAATGATCCAGGCCGATTAATTGCCGTACATTTAATGCACACAGCTTTAGTTGCTGGTTGGGCTGGTTCAATGGCATTATACGAACTTGCTGTTTTTGATCCATCAGATCCGGTATTAAACCCAATGTGGCGTCAAGGTATGTTTGTTATGCCGTTTATGACACGTCTTGGCATTACAGATTCTTGGGGTGGTTGGAGTATCACTGGTGAAAGTGTTTCAAATCCAGGTATTTGGAGTTTTGAAGGTGTAGCTTTATCACATATTATTTTATCAGGTATGTGTTTCTTAGCTGCTATTTGGCATTGGGTATATTGGGATTTAGAATTATTCCGTGATCCACGAACAGGTGAACCTGCTTTAGATTTACCAAAGATCTTTGGTATTCATTTATTGTTATCAGGTTTATTATGTTTTGGTTTTGGTGCATTCCACGTAACAGGTTTATTTGGACCTGGTATTTGGGTATCTGATGCTTTTGGCATTACAGGTAAAGTACAACCAGCAGCTCCTTCTTGGGGCGCAGATGGTTTTAATCCTTTTAATCCAGGTGGTATTGCTGCACATCATATTGCTGCAGGTATCTTTGGTATTTTTGCAGGTATTTTCCATTTAACTGTCCGTCCACCACAACGTTTATACCGTGCATTACGAATGGGTAATATTGAAACAGTATTATCTAGTAGTATCTCTGCTGTTTTCTTTGCTGCATTTGTTACATCTGGAACAATGTGGTATGGTGCTGCGGCTACTCCAATTGAATTATTTGGTCCAACTCGTTACCAATGGGATAGTGGTTACTTCCAACAAGAAATTGAACGTCAAGTAGAAACTTCAGTAAGTGAAGGTTTATCAGAAAGTCAAGCTTGGTCACGAATTCCAGATAAATTAGCATTCTACGATTACATTGGTAATAACCCAGCAAAAGGTGGTTTATTCCGTGCTGGTCCGATGAATAAAGGTGACGGTATTGCTGAAGCTTGGTTAGGTCACCCAATTTTCCGTGATAAAGAAGGCCGTGAATTAACTGTTCGTCGAATGCCTGCTTTCTTCGAAACATTCCCTGTTATCTTAGTAGATAAAGATGGTATTATTCGTGCAGATATTCCATTCCGTCGTGCTGAATCTAAATATAGTATTGAGCAAGTAGGTGTTACTGTAGATTTCTATGGTGGTAAATTAAATGGACAAACATTTAAAGATGCTCCAACTGTTAAGAAATTCGCTCGTAAAGCACAATTAGGTGAAGTTTTTGAATTTGATCGTACAAGTTTAGAATCTGATGGTGTATTCCGTAGTAGTCCACGTGGCTGGTACACATATGGTCATGCTAACTTTGCATTATTATTCTTCCTTGGTCATTTATGGCATGGTGGACGTACAATCTTCCGTGATGTATTCACAGGGATTGGTGCAGAAGTTACAGAACAAGTAGAATTTGGTGCGTTCCAAAAACTTGGTGATAAATCTACTAAGAAACAAGGTGCTGTATAAATTATAGTCTTTGTTTTTTAAATCTATTTAAAATTAAAGAGGATTAAATAATGGAAGCTTTAGTTTATACATTTTTACTTATTGGTACGTTAATGGTAATTTTCTTTGCAGTATTCTTCAGAGAAACACCACGAATCGTTGGAAAATAAAACCATAAAAATGGTTTTATTTTTTTAATCTTCATGTTCTTCGAATGGATCACGAAGATTTTTCGATGCGGGTCCAAATGCCGTGAAAATTGAATATGAAGTGATACCTAAAAGTAAACTTGATACAAAAATTATAAGAATAGTAGCTGTTTCCATATAATATTTAAATTCTTTATGAATTGACGTTTTAATATTATATAACGTTACGTTAAAAATATTAAATAGAAATAGTAAGTCTATTATTAAAATTTATTTTCGTAAATTTGTTTAACGAAGTATCACTTTAAAAAATATTTCTTTCTTTGGACTCGCTAAATCAATTATGCAGAATTAGTTCTTTATTGTTTTTGAAAAAAAAGGTTTATATTTGAATCTATGTTTTCTAACAGCATAATTTGTACATTAAGTTTAACAATAAAAAATTAATCCTTGTTTAGAAAAAAGTATTAATTTGAGTTGTAAAACGTATTTATTAAAACTATAAAAATTTTTATGGCATTAAGAACAAGATTAGGTGAAATTTTACGCCCATTAAATGCTGAATATGGTAAAGTAGCACCTGGCTGGGGTACTACACCAATTATGGGAGTTGTAATGGCTGCATTTTTAGTATTTTTAGTAATTATATTACAAATCTATAATTCATCATTAATTATTGAAAATGTGGATGTAGATTGGGCAAACGGTATTGTATAACTTTAAAATATATATAAGTAATTTAATCGATTTCAAAAACTAGAAATCGATTAAATTAAAAAACTAGAAATCAATTTTAAAACATATATATGGATATTATAAGTCTAGGTTGGGCAGGTTTAATGACTATGTTTACTTTTTCGTTAGCATTAGTTGTTTGGGCTCGAAATGGTTTTTAATTCTTGGAACTTTGTAAAACTAACATTTTTTAAATATTATGGCATTAATTCTTAAAATCTTCCCATATGCAAATTCGGAAATTGTTACTGCTGCAGTAACTTGTTTCTTTATGACATTATTTGGTCTTTCATTAGGATTTGCTTTATTAAAAGTTCAGGGTGAATAACAAACATTTAATAATAATATATTACATATTATTATTAAATAATTATTTTTAGATATATATTAAAAATATAGACCTAACATATCTGGGAAAAATCTATTTATTTCAATAATAAATCCTGCAGTAAACGTCATCCAGATAGTTAAAAGAACAGGAGCTGTTGATAAATATTTTTGAAAATTTTTCATAAAATTAGTGGTAATTATAAATTAAATAAGAAAAACCCTTAACGAGGTGAAACTGTTACTTCATCACTTGGCGCTACTAAATCATTACTAATAAATTCTTGCCATGCTGAAATAGGCCAAATATAACCTGTTGTCATAATTTTTAACGCTAATGGTACATTAATAATAATTTCACTTTCTGCGGGATTTTGTGTTGTACTTACTGCGCGTAAATATTTACGTCCTACCCAACCAATCCAGCCTGAGATATAAATAAACCCAAAACCAGGTAAAATAAATTCAGCGGCATGACTCCAACGACCATCTGCAATTAAATGTGGTAATCCATCTGCACCACATAATAATTCTGAACGACTATATTTATCAAATCGTGCTTCTGTTCGTTCTATTTGTTGTTGTAACGCTAATGCAGGTGGTGTCCCTGCTTCATAAGTGCTCATTCGTTGTTCTAATTTTTTTACACTTGCTTTTAATCGTTTATCAAAAGCTGGTGACTCACTACATTTAGTTAATCCACCAATATCAGCTAACGCTATATTTGGAGTTAATGTAATTAAAACAGCTACAAGTAAAGTTAATAAATTAAAACGTTTCATTAAATATAGTAAAGAAAATTTAAAAATGTAATTTCGGTAAAAAATTTCAAATCGATAACATTATTAATATATATAATAATTCAGTTTTAAATAAAAAACTATTTTTCTTTTATTTACCGAATTATGTTTTTTAGGTTTATCATCAAAATTTAATTCGATCTTTACAAAAAGCCATAGATTTGATTAATTTAATAAAAATTTTACTAGTTTAAATAGAAACTTGAGTTTTTTAACAAATGTCTTCTAGTATATACTTTTTTTAATTATAATTTTATTATTACATTGTTGTAATAGACGACTTATCTTTTCTAGAATATCATTTTATTACTCAATTTTCTGTTATCTCAAATTTAATTTATTAATTTAATTATTTATTTAAATCCTGTTTGATTTTCGTGAATAGTCTTAATTTTTAAATATTTAAACTAATTCAAAGTGAGCAAAATCAGATATGCAAATATTATTAAAACTTTTTCTTTTATTGATTAATATTGATCAAGAAACCGTTTTAAATTTTTTTGGGATTGAAGATCCAAATGTTTATTTAAATACGGGGTTTGAAGGATCACCCATTTCAACTGACATTTCGATAGAAACACTCAAATTAATTTTTCAAGGATTATTAGAACAGTATCAATACGGTTTAGGCTTAGTTGATATTGAAAATATTCTATTATTTATTACGTTTCTGAGATTTATTATTCTCGCAAATCGTTATAATATAAAAACATCATTTTATATTTCCTGTATTAGTTTATTTGCAGGCTTTTTATGGTATATCCATTTAAAAGATTTGGTTACTTGGTATGGTGAGATGATCACCTATAATCGATTAACAAGTCGATATATTGATGATATGATGACAGAAGCCTATATGGAACAGTCAAAAACACAGAGTGGGATTTATCTCGATTTTATTAATCAAAACCCACTCAATTTTTTAAAATCGTCTTTAGTTTATGCTAGTGAACGTGATGGCTATCGTATTGATCCAATTTCAATGATTGTTGCCAGTTTACCAAAATCGATTAACGACCAAGTAACAAAAGGCTATTATTATTTATATAATACAGTTTTTCCAGGTTTCTGGAATGTTGTTGGCAAACAGTTACAAGAAATAGCGCCTCTATTAATGTACGTATTAATAGTACGTATAAATAAAAAATATTGTCCGTATTTTATACGATGGCATTGGACGTATCTTGTAGTTTCAAGTCTTTTTGAAGGGGAAATTATTCGGATTATCTACCGTTTATATGTATATGATACAACCATTTTAGTCCCATCTGGACGATTTGATGAATCTGCCCTTCTTCAGCCATTTTTTATGATAATTGTAACGGCTCATTATTTTCTTATTTGTTTAGGCTTATTACATGCTACATGTGGTCAATACTTTTATATACCATTTCTTACAGAAAATACAGAAATTCATATAGGGAAACGTCCACAAAATAGTATTTATAGTGGTGGGTATACATCATGGCAAGAAGGTGGTTCAAAACAAGTTCAAATCATGACTAATGATCGAAGATTTATAATGTTACCTCGCTTATGGTGGGGTTGGTTTGGGAAAAAAAATAATATGAAGGAGCACGAATATCGTAAAAATCAACAAAATCAATTGAGAAAAAATCGACTAAAAGGACTGAAAAAAATTATTCGAAAATTGAGAAAATGGATTTTAAATAATTAATTATATTAGAACGATTTTCTTAATATTTTAAATCAACGAGAAAACTTTTTATAAATTTCTTAAATAAAATTTCTTAGAGAAATTTTATTTAAGAAATTTATCTTGATGGTTTTAATTTTGATTTTACCGTTATTGTTATAACTTATAACGATGAACCTAAACCTGAATATGCACCATAAATAAATAAACCAAGCATAGTGATTACAGCTAATCCACCTACAAGGCCTACAAGCCATAAAGGAATTCTACCAGTATTTGCCATATAAAAAACTCCTAATGTATAAAATTAATTGAAGAAATAACTTGAAAATAATACAGCTAAAACAAAAATTAATAGAAGTCCCCAGTAAAGAGAAGTTCGATTTAATTCTACTGCTTGTTTATTTGGATTTGGACCTGTCATAAAATTTACCTCGTCTCTATTTTAGTAATTTATCGTTGAATGAATTGCATAGCAGTAATACCACCTAAGAAAAATACTGTAGGAACTGCTAAGCCGTGAATAGCTAACCAACGGAAAGTAAAAATTGGATATGCTACGGGTTGATTAATATTGTTTGTCATTTTGGTTACCTCTAAATAAATTATAAACCTTTAGTTAAATCTTCTAATTCTTGTTTTGCACTGAATCGATCATTTACTAATGGTACTTGTTGACGATCTTGTGTAAAGTATTCGTTTGGACGTGGTGTACCAAAAACATCGTAAGCTAAACCTGTACTAATAAATAACCATCCTGATACAAAAAGTGACGGGATTGTAATACTATGAATAATCCAATAACGTACACTTGTAATAATATCCGAAAACGGACGTTCCCCTGTAGATCCACCAGACATAAATGTAATGCTCCTATAAAAAAAGATTGTTGCTCATTCTAACACTCATCTAAGAGCGGGCAGGGGGAATCGAACCCCCATCATTAGCTTGGAAGGCTAAGGTTTTACCACTAAACTATGCCCGCATAAAACAATTATAGAATTATGCGGGTATAAAAAGCAATAAAAGTATTATAAGTTTTCTAATTTTAATTCTAAAAATTTTGCTAAATCTGCGGCTTGCTTTTCTAAATTTGAAATTGAATCAGGTTCTTGAACCGGCGTTAAAGGAATTCTACGTTCATCTTTTAAACATAAATAAATACTTCGTTGGGGATTTAATCCTTCAGATATTTTTATTCCAATAGATTGAACACTTGCTAATGGATATGTTAACAAAACTTCTCGATTCTTTCCTGGAAAACCTTTACGTACAATTTTTACAAGATTTTCGAGTTTATTATATTCATTATATCCACTTCCAATATCCCACAATATTGTCCCGGCTATGTAAATACTGAATGATAAGCTTAATGTTCCATAAAACATCATAACTACACCCTGAGGAATAAAAACTAATTCTGTTGGGTTTGCAATTGGTAAAAGATTAATTTTAAAATAACTAGATAATCCGGCTAATAAAAAACTTAAACCACCAATGCCTAAAAAAATACCCCAAAAGTAATTACTAAAACGTCTTGACCCGATAATTATATCTTTACGAATCTGTTCTGACATTTTTTGAAATTTAATTAAAATCTTAAATTAATTTAATTGATTTCAATCCTAAAAATAATCCTGATGCAAGAGCAAAAGAAAATCCTACTAATAAAAAGTAATCGATAACAACTGTCATAAAATCTTTTTGTTTTATAAAAATGAAGTTTATAAAAATTTTTCTGTATATTAGTATATATTATATAGTAATCTATATAAAAATTTTGGTTGGTAAAAATTTTCATTAAATTTTTAAATACCTTAGATTATTTAAACAATTTTACTACTAATTTCATTAAATTTTAAATTAAATTTATGGCTAATTTTATTAAACCTTATAATGATGATCCGTTTGTAGGACATTTAGCAACACCAATCACATCATCAGCAGTAACGCGAGCTCTTTTAAAAAATTTACCAGCATATCGCTTTGGTTTAACTCCATTATTACGTGGTTTAGAAATCGGCTTAGCGCATGGTTATTTTTTAATGGGACCATTTGTTAAATTAGGACCGTTACGTAATTCGGATATTGCTTTATTTGCCGGTTTTCTTTCAACAATTGGATTAATCTTAATTTTAACATTAGGTTTAACTATTTATGGTGCGGCTGTTTTTAAACAAGAAACAGAGCAAACAGAAACAACAGGTAATGATCTGCAAACAAAAAAGGCTTGGGATCAATTTAAAGGTGGATTCTTTGTAGGCGCTTGTGGTAGTGCAGGTTTTGCTTTAATTTGTCTTTCAAGTATTCCACAACTTTTATTATAAACTTTACTTTAATATACTAAATTGAGTAAACTAGAATTAATTTAGTATATTAAAATTAAAAATATTCTATTTATTATTAAAATTATTATGAATACATTAAACACTTCACCTGTAAATTTGCAAGAAGAATACACTAAAACTGAAATAGCAAAGATTTTAAATATTTTAGATGAGGAACTGGTAGGTTTAGCCCCTGTTAAAGCGAGAATTCGTGAAATTGCTGCTTTATTATTAATTGATAAATTACGAAAAAATTTAGGAATTACCGCTGGTAGCCCAGGCTTACATATGTCATTTACAGGTAGTCCAGGGACAGGAAAAACAACTGTTGGATTAAAAATGGCAGATATTTTATATCAATTAGGATATGTTGAAAAAGGTCATTTATTGACTGTAACTCGAGATGATTTAGTTGGACAATATATTGGTCATACTGCTCCAAAAACAAAGGAAGTTTTAAAAAAAGCCATGGGTGGTGTTTTATTTATTGATGAAGCTTACTATTTATATAAGCCAGATAATGAAAGAGACTATGGTTCTGAAGCTATTGAAATTTTATTACAAGTAATGGAAAATCAACGTGATGAATTAGTTGTAATTTTAGCTGGTTATAAAGAACCTATGGATAAATTCTATGAATCAAACCCTGGTTTATCATCACGAATTGCAAATCATATTGATTTTCCAGATTATAGCGTAGAAGAATTATTACAAATTTCAAAATTAATGTTACAAGATCAACAATATCAATTAACACCTGATGCTGAAGTTGCTTTAACAGAATATATTAAACGTCGAAAAGAAAAACCATTATTTGCAAATGCGCGAAGTGTTAAAAATGCTTTAGATCGTGCTCGAATGCGTCAGGCAAACAGAATTTTTGATAGTCGTGGTCAAGTTTTAACAAAGAAAGAACTTGTAAATTTAGAAGCACAAGATATTTTACAAAGTAGTATTTTTAATTAAACATTTCTTATGAGTTTACTGGTTATTGGTGGTACGGGAACATTAGGTCGTCAAATTGTTTTACAGGCTTTAACAAAAGGTTATCCTGTTCGATGTTTAGTAAGAAATTTTAGAAGAGCCAACTTTTTAAAAGAATGGGGGGCAGAATTAGTTTATGGAGATTTAAGTATTCCTGAAACAATTCCACCATGTTTACAAGGTATAACAGCTGTGATTGACGCATCAACAAGTCGCCCATCTGATGTCGATGCTTTAAAAACAGTTGATTGGGATGGTAAATTAGCATTAATTGAAGCCGCTAAAGCTGCAAATATTAAAAGATTTATTTTTTGTTCAACACAAAATCTTGAACAATTTTCTAATATTCCTTTAATGGAAATGAAACAAGGGATTGAAATTGAATTAAAGAAATCAACAATACCTTATACTATTTTTAGGTTGACGGGATTTTATCAAGGTTTAATCGAACAATACGCTATTCCAATTTTAGAAAATTTACCAATTTGGGTTACTAATGAAAATACATGTGTGTCTTATATGGATACGCAAGATATTGCAAAATTTTGTATTCGTTCATTACAATTACCCAAAACAATTAATCAAACATTCTTTTTGGGTGGTCCAAAAGGCTGGATTTCTTCAGAAATTATTAGTCTATGTGAACAGTTAGCAGGTCAAACTGCTAAAGTTAATCAAATACCAGTTTTTATTTTAAAATTAGTTAGTCGTTTCTTTGGATTTTTTGAATGGGGTCAAAATATTAGTGATAGATTAGCGTTTGCTGAAATCTTGAATGTAGAAAATAATTTTTCTAAATCAACGTTTGATTTGTATTCAACATTTAAATTTGATTCAACGGAAGTTGTTCAATTAGATGATTATTTCTTAGAATATTTTATTCGTTTATTAAAACGATTAAGAGATATTAATTTTGAAGATGTTCAAAAACAGAAAAATTTAGTTATTTAAAAAATTCTTTTTCATTTTAAAAGTACACGTGTTAATTTTAAGAATATTGTAAAATAAAAAATAGAAATTAATTTTTTTTCACATGAATTATACAAGCTTTATTGTCAAAATTCTTAATAAACCACAATATAATCTTTGTGAGCAGAACATTCCACTCACAGAAACACTTGGGAAATTTTATCAATTTCGATCGAATAAATATACCATTTGTAAAGTTTCTTTTTGGGGTCAACCAGCTTATGATGCACTTAAATATTTGAAAACGAGTAATTATTTAATTGTCGAAGGATATATATCTTTACGTGAATCAACTTTTGAAACTTTAAATATTACAACCAATTTTGAAATTACTGTTTTTAGAGTTTATCCTTTTCCATTAAAAATTGAATCAATAAAAAATTAACTTTTTTATTAATTAAATTATTCAGAATTGTTATATTTTAGTATAATTAATATTATTAAAAACAGTTCCTAGGAAAAATTGCATGTTAACTTTAAAAATTTTAGTTTATACAACTGTAATATTTTTTGTTTCGTTATTTATTTTTGGTTTCCTTTCAAGTGATCCATCACGAAACCCAAATCGTAAAGATCTTGAATAATTAATAGAGGGAATCGATATTAAACCTATCGATTCCCATTTTCGAAAAAACGCCAACTAGTTTTTGGATAAAATTTTGTTTTGTAAGTTTAATTAAGATAAATTTATTTATTATTTCAATCAATCCAGTATTTAAAAAAATAAAAATTATGATTTAAAGGTAAAAATACCCCCAAGGGAATTCGAATCCCTGTCTGCTCCGTGAAAGGGAGCTGTCCTAGGCCTCTAGACGATGGGGGCTTATTAGTTTTTAAAGTTAATCTAGTTTTTACAACTAGAGAGCGGGCAACGCGATTCGAACGCGCGACATCAACCTTGGCAAGGTTGCGCTCTACCACTGAGCTATGCCCGCATAGTCATATCTTTTGAAATCCTAAAGATATAAACTGACCTATAGCATTAGCTTACATGTTTGTATTTATTATGTCAATACCTTATTTTATTTTAGAAATTATAGTCGAGACTATAATTTCTATAAATACTAGATTGACGCTGAAAGACCATCCGCAGCAGCAATTATAATTACAAGTAAAACCCAAATTTGGAAAAAACGGTTAAATTGAGTTTTAGACACTTCCCATTCACCTGGAGTTGCTAATGCCACAGGCACAGTTACAACTAAACCTAATGAAATTAAAACGAATACAGCTGTTAATAAAGTTATTATCATATATATATTTTTTTAAAAATTTTTTATATTGATGATCTAAAGATTGAGATTATTATAAATTACCTTTTTTTAAGGCTAATAATACAATTACTGCTGGACCTGCTAACATAATAGCACCTGTTGCTATTAGCTGACCTATAACTTGCCAATTAATCATTTTTCAAATCCTTAATGTATAAATTTTATTAAAAGTTCAAATAACAAAATAACGTATAATGTTACTTGTCATTTTACTTTAAAATTCATAAAGTAAAAATATTATTTTAAATAATATTTTATTTATTATTTAATTTATTAGTCATAATTTTTTGTTAAAGCCTTTAATAATTTTAATATTTTATGTTAAAATTAAATTAGGGTTGCTAACTCAATGGTAGAGTACTCGGCTTTTAACCGATTTGTTCTGGGTTCGAGTCCCAGGTAACCCAATAAACTAATACTCTTTTTCAGGTACACGAAAAAAAATTTTCTAATATTAATATATTTTTTATTCAATTATAAAATTGAATAAAAAATATATTAACAGTAAGGTTTAATCAATTAATCAATAGGACGCATTGATAATACCGGTTCATTAGCACGATTAATACCTTTTTCAAAACCGGCAGCAGCAGCACGTGCACGACCAGAGTGCCACCAGTGACCAATTAAGAAGAAGAATGCTAAGAAGAAATGTGAACAACATAACCATGAACGAGGGGATACGTAGTTTACTGAGTTGATCTCTGTAGCTACACCACCAACTGAGTTAAGTGAACCTAATGGAGCATGTGTCATATATTCTGCCGCACGACGTTCTTGCCATGGTTGGATATCATTTTTAATTTTATTAATATCTAATCCATTTGGACCACGTAATGGTTCTACCCAAGGTGCACGTAAATCCCAGAAACGCATAGTTTCACCACCGAAAATAATCTCACCACTTGGTGAACGCATTAAGTATTTACCTAAACCTGTTGGACCTTGCGCAGATGATACGTTTGCACCTAAACGTTGGTCACGTACTAAGAATGTAAATGCTTGAGATTGTGATGCCTCTGGACCAGTTGGACCATATAATTCACTTGGATAAGCAGTGTTGTTGTACCATGAGTATAGAGCAGCTGTGAAGCCCATTAATGAGATAGCAGCTAAACTGTATGAAAGGTATGCTTCACCAGACCATACAAAAGCACGACGTGCCCATGCAAATGGTTTTGTGAAAATATGCCAAATACCACCTACGATACATAAAACACCAACCCAAATGTGACCACCAACAACATCTTCCATATTGTTTACAGAAACAACCCAACCGTCACCACCAAATGGTGAACGGAAAACGTAACCAAAAATTACGATAGGATTTAACGTTGGTGTCGTAATTAAACGCACGTCACCACCACCTGGTGCCCATGTATCATAAATACCACCAAAGTACATTGCTTTGAAAACTAATAAGAAAGCACCACAGCCTAATAAACATAAATGAATACCTAAAATTGTAGTCATTTTGTTTTTATCACGCCAATCATAACCAAAGAATGGGAATGATTCTTCTAAAGTGTCAGGACCTAATAATGAGTGGTAAATACCACCAAAACCTAAAACAGCTGATGAAATTAAATGAATAACACCTACTGCAAAGTAAGGTACTGTTGAAACAATTTCGCCACCAGGTGCAATACCGTAACCTAATGTAGCTAAATGTTGGATTAAAATAAATCCTTGTTCATATGTTGGTTTTTCTGGTACAAAATGTGATACTTCGAATAAAACCATTGCACCAGCCCAAAATACCATTAAGCCAGCGTGTGCTACGTGAGCACCTAATAATTTACCTGAAACATTAATTAAACGTGCGTTTCCACTCCACCAAGCAAAACCTGTTGACTCGATGTCGCGACCCGCAATACTACTATTAAAGGGCGTTTCCACGTGGTAATACCTCCTCAGGGAATACAAAGTTTTCATGTGGTTGATCTTGCGCAGCCATCCATGCACGAATACCTTCGTTTAATAAAATATTTTTTGTGTAGAATGTTTCGAATTCCGGATCTTCAGCAGCACGTAATTCTTGCGATACAAAATCATATGCACGTAAATTTAATGCTAAACCTACAATCCCTACAGCACTTGTCCATAAGCCTGTTACTGGTACAAATAACATAAAGAAGTGTAACCAACGTTTGTTAGAAAACGCTACACCGAAAATTTGTGACCAAAAACGGTTTGCTGTTACCATTGAATATGTTTCTTCTGATTGTGTTGGTGTGAAAGCACGGAATGTGTTTGCAGCATCACCATCTTCAAATAATGTATTTTCTACAGTAGCACCATGAATAGCACATAATAATGCACCACCTAAAATACCAGCAACACCCATCATATGGAATGGGTTTAATGTCCAGTTGTGGAAACCTTGTAAGAATAATAAGAATCGGAAGATTGCAGCAACACCAAAACTTGGTGCGAAGAACCAACTTGCTTGACCTAATGGGTATAATAAAAATACTGATACGAATACAGCAATTGGACCAGAGAAAGCAATAGCATTGTATGGTCGAATACCTACTAAACGAGCAATTTCAAATTGACGTAAACAGAAGCCAATTAAACCAAATGAACCATGTAAAGCAACAAACGTCCATAAACCACCAATTTGGCACCAACGAGTAAAATCACCTTGTGCTTCTGGACCCCATAATAATAATAATGAGTGACCCATACTGTTTGCTGGTGTTGATACCGCTGCTGTTAAGAAGTTACATCCTTCAAGGTATGAACTAGCTAAACCATGTGTGTACCATGATGTTACAAATGTTGTACCTGTCATCCAACCACCTGCAGCTAAATATGCTGTAGGGAATAATAATAAACCTGACCAGCCTACAAAGACAAATCTATCTTTTTTTAACCAGTCATCAACTAGATCAAATAAACCACGTTCTTGGTTTTGTCCAATAGCAATGGTCATAATTTTTAATCCTTAAATAAAATTGTTAAGTAAGTAAACATTAAAAAATTTTTTACTTTCGTCTTATCAGCTTATGGTTATTATTATACCTCAATATACAAATAAATTTTATATTAGTTAAAAAGTTGTTTGTTCTTTTATTTCTACTACTGAAACTAAAAAATTTTATGTATAAAATTTAACCAAACAAATAATTAAAATTAATTATTTGTTCGGATGAATGAATAACTTAAGCAATATCATCTGTCTGAATATATAAGAAAAATAATGCCATACTAAAAGCTGGGAAAATTAAACCAACAATTGGAACTAAAATTGACGGTAAAAAAGCTGCTGCCATATTTATTTATGATTTAAATTTTTATTTCAGTACAAAAATAAGTACTAAATAATATTATTATTAATTGTATATGAAAATATCGTATAATTAAAAATTATCGTAAAGATAAATCAAACTTTTCTTTAGTTTTATAGTAGAATTAATAATATTAAATTTAATATATTTAACATTTTACATATATATATTATAGGTTTTATTTATGGAAAGTTTATTATTAGCTCGATTACCGGAAGCATATGTAGCATTTAGCCCAATTGTTGATGTATTACCTGTTATTCCTGTTTTCTTTTTATTATTAGCATTTGTTTGGCAAGCAGCAATTGGATTTAGATAATTTGAAAAGTACACAAGAAATTTGTAATTATTTCAATTAATTAAATTTGCAGAGTGAACCTGAAGAATTGAAATAATTATAAATTTAAAATTATAATATATTATAGAATCTTAAAAATTATAAATAAATGGTAGAACCTTTATTATCTGGAATCGTTTTAGGCATGATCACTGTAAGTGCTTTTGGGCTGTTTGTTGCAGCTTATTTACAGTACAACCGTGGTAGACAGTTTGATTAATTAATCTAATCTAAATCCTACTCATTTATTGTAAAATTATGAGAGGATTTAGAAAAAATCAAATTATTATTTTTTATTTACACTATAAAAATTTTTAGTAATACTTTTAAAATTTCTTATTTATGAAGTACTTTTAACATCCTTTTAGATTTAAAATAAAATTAAATATAAAATTTTTAAACCAAAAAGTTAATTCTACTATTGTTTTAAATAATAGAATTAACATTTTAGTTTATTTTAATGATACTTTTGCACCAGCTTCTTCAAGCTGTTTCTTTGTATCTTCTGCTACATCCTTTGCAACTCCTTCTTGAATTTGTTTAGGTGCAGATTCTACTAATTCTTTTGCTTCTTTTAAACCTAATCCTGTGATACCACGAACAATTTTTAAAACTGCAATTTTCTTATCAGCAGGAACTTCATCTAACATAACGTTAAATTCTGTTTTTTCTTCAACTTCTTCTGCAGCTCCTGTTGCCATAACCATTGGAACTCCTCCACCTACACTAGCAGATGCATCTACACCAAAAGTTTCTTCAATTTTGCTAACTAATTCTGATGCTTCTAATAAAGTTAATGTTTTTAAATCTTCAACAATTTGATCAATTTTTTCTGACATAATAAATGTTTACGTTATTTTAATAATTAATAAATTTATTCGATTAATAAGTATTTTTAGCGATAATCCTTAATCAAATACTGATAAATCTAATTGAATCGATGGCCCCATAGTGGTACAGATAAAAGTTTTTTTAAAGTATTTACCTTTAACACCTGATGGACGGTTTTGTACAATTGATTGATATAATGCTGTTAAATTTTCAATTAATTGTTCATCCGTAAAATTAGCTTTTCCAAAACTGATATGTACAACTCCTGTTTTATCAGCTTTATACTCAAATTTTCCCTTTTTAAAGTCTGATAATGTTTGTGTTAATGTTGTACTTACTGTTCCTGATTTTGGTGATGGCATTAAACCTTTTGGACCTAAAACACGCCCAAGTTTTGCTAATTTTGGCATCATATCCGGTGTTGCAATTAATAAATCAAAATCAATTTGTCCTTGACTAATTTGCTCAATTAAATCGTCGGTTCCAACAATATCTGCTCCCGCTGTTTGGGCTTCGTTAATATTGCTTTCATTTGTTAAAACAGCGATTTTAATCGATTTACCAACACCATGTGGTAATGTCACAGTTGTTCTTAATTGTTGATCTGCATATTTTGGATCAATATTTAAGTTTGCATGTAACTCAACAGTTTCATTAAATTTTGCCGTTGCTGTTTCTTTTAAAGTTTTAATTGCTTCTTGTAAATTTGAAAAAACTACATTTTTAGTTTTTGCTTGATTTTCCTGATGACGACGTGATGTATTTCGCATAAAATCTTTCCAAAAAAACTTGTCAATTATATAGATTAATCCGTAACAGAAATACCCATATTACGGGCAGTTCCTTCAACGATTTTTATTGCACTACTAATTTTAGTAGTATTTAAATCTGGTAATTTAATGCTTGCAATTTCTTCTAATTGAGCTTTAGTAATTGAACCAACATTTACACGATTTGGAGTTGCTGAACCTTTTTTAATTTTTGCAGCATTTGCTAACAATACGGATGCTGGAGGTGTTTTAAGTACAAATGTATAACTTCTATCCTCATATACAGAAATTTCTACCGGAATAATAAGTCCAGCTTTATCATTTGTTTTTGCATTATATTCTTTACAAAATCCTGCAATGTTAACACCATGTTGCCCTAATGCGGGTCCTACCGGTGGAGCAGGAGTTGCTTTTGCTGCTGGTAATGCTAACTTAATTAGTGCTGTTACTTTTTTCGCCATATATTTTTACTAGTTTTTAACTTTAAGTTTTAGTTTGAGTAAACTATTAAAATTTTTTTATTTAATTAGAAATAAAAAAATTTATTTTGATTTAAAGCTTAAATAATTTCTTAAAACTTGTTGGATAATTATAAAGTAAAAAGAAATTAGTTACGGATTGCTTTTGATTATAAAATTCTATCAAAAAAAAGACTAACCTCTTATAATAAAGAGAAACGCGTCCTGAAGGACTTGAACCCTCGACATCTAATTTTGGAGACTAGCGTTCTACCAACTGAACTAAGGACGCTTTATGGTATACTTTAATTAAAGTTAATTAAAAAAGCAATGTTTTAAAAATTTATTTGTCAAAATTATTCTGAGACTTTTAATTTATGTCAATTATTAATGAAAATAGTGGGGAATTGAACATTCAAAAATATTTACCCCATAATTATGTAGCAGAAAAATTTATATTAAGTAGTTTATTAATTAATTCGGAAGCATTAGAAACTATATTTCGAAGTGTCAAAATCGAAACATTTTATTTTAAAAATCATCAGGAATTATATAAAACAATTCTTGAAATGTATTCAAATCAGATTTCTATTGATATTTTAACATTAAATACCACTCTTCAAAATAATGGGAAATTAGAAGATGTGGGAGGAATGGAATTTTTATCGGATTTAATGCAAAATATTCCAAATTTAATTTATTTAGAACAATATATTAATATAATTCAAGATAAGTTTTTACGTCGTTCGATTATTAAATTAGGTTACGAAATTATTAATTCAGCCTATATTACGAATATTCCGTCTGAAACAATTTTAAAAAATTTAGAATTTCACCTTTTTAATTTAACAAATGAAATTAATGAAATTAAAACTCAAAAGTTGTCAACAAGCGCTGAATTATTTTCAAATATTTATTTAGATTTGAAACAAAAGTCCATGAATTCTAAATTAGCAGGAATCAGTTCTGGCTTTTTCGACTTAGATTCTTTTACTCAAGGTTTTCAAAAATCAGATTTAATTGTTATTGCAGGACGTCCCTCAATGGGGAAAACAGCGCTTGTTCTTAATATGAGTTTAAATATTATTAAAACTTTAAACTTACCTGTTTTATTTTTTAGTCTAGAAATGTCTAAAGAACAGTTAGTTTATCGTATTTTAATGGATGAAACAAATATTAGTAGTAGTCGACTAAAAACTGGAAATTTATATCAAGAAGATTGGCTTAATTTAAATAATACAATTCAAAAATTATCTACTCTACCTCTTTTTATTGATGATAGTCCCAATCCTTCAATACAAGATATTAAATATAAAATTAAAAAAATTATTTTTGAACAAACAAATATTGGTTTAGTTGTTATTGATTATTTACAATTAATGCAAAATTCAAATCTTTCAAATACAAATCGAACTCAAGAATTGTCACAGATTACTCGTTCCTTAAAAAACTTAGCTCGTGAATTTCAAGTACCTATTATTGCATTATCCCAATTAAGTCGAAATGTTGAAAATCGAACAAATAAACGTCCAATTTTATCTGATTTACGAGAAAGTGGTTCTATAGAACAGGATGCGGATCTTGTTTTAATGTTGTATCGCGAAAGTTATTATTCTTCGAATATTTCAATATCATCTGATAATTATCAACAAACTGTAGAATTAATTATCGCAAAACAACGAAATGGTCCAATTGGAACGGTTGAACTTGAGTTTGATTCAAAACGTACAAAGTTTTTAAATATTAATTCTATAAGCTCAAGTTAATGCCCAGAACCAGATTCGAACTGGTGACACGAGGATCTTCAATCCACTGCTCTACCAACTGAGCTATCCGGGCTTATGTTATATTATACTTAAATTAGTAAAAAATGACAAGAGTAGAAATATTAAAATAACTGTTGATTATTTTTATAAAATTTAGTATTATTTTTAATGGGTATAGTGTTCAATAAAATTTTTAAATAACTTATTTGGTCAGGATCGTAAGATAGCAGCCTAATGTTTCAATTAAAAATTTGTATTAATACTATATCTAATATTAAAAAATATTGCTAACTAAAATTTTTTTTTTAATTTCTAATTTCATACGAAAGTCTACTATAATTAAATTATAAACAATTTTGACAAAAATATTAATTATGTTTTTTTTTTAAAAGCTGATACAATTAATATTGTAGTCAATCTTACTATTTTTAATTAAAAAAAACGGAATTCGAAATGACAGCTTCATTATCAAGTTTTTTAAGTAGTTTAGTATACGGTGCCATTGTTCTTGGTGTAATTGGTGGTGCTTTAGTTATTATTAGTCAAAGTGATCGTGTAACACGTTCTTAATTAAAATTCTTAGTTAAGTATTTATAGTTAATTAAAATCATTAAATAATTAAGTATGATAAATATTGGTTTTGGTCCTAATATTTTATTAGGTTTGATTTTAGGCTTTGGAGTAATCTTATTATATTTTCTTCGTATTGTTAAACCAGAAATTGCACGAGATGAAGATATATTTTT
>Ga0213860_10000015_pt1:40000-63385 | contig 63385 bp, 69 predicted proteins | sample PICome_3_FD_160118 | JGI IMG/M metagenome (GOLD analysis project Ga0213860, IMG submission 160118) | Coastal seawater microbial communities near Pivers Island, North Carolina, United States - PICO550 | ecosystem: Environmental > Aquatic > Marine > Coastal | place: USA: North...
ACAATATTTGGTTGTAACATTGTTGATGTCGAATCTAATGGATCTACAGCAGGGTAAATACCTTTTGCTGCTAAATTACGTGATAATACAGTTGTTGCATCTAAGTGAGCAAATGTTGTCGCAGGAGCTGGATCGGTTAAATCATCCGCAGGTACATATACAGCTTGAATTGATGTAATTGAACCTTGTGTTGTTGATGTAATACGTTCTTGTAACGCACCCATTTCTGTAGCTAAAGTAGGTTGATAACCTACCGCTGATGGCATACGACCTAATAACGCAGATACTTCTGAACCAGCTTGAGTAAAACGGAAAATATTATCAATAAATAATAATACATCTTGTTTATTAACATCACGGAAGTATTCTGCCATAGTTAATGCAGTTAAACCTACACGCATACGTGCCCCTGGAGGTTCATTCATTTGACCATATACTAAAGCTACTTTTGATTCACTGAAGTTTGATGAATTAATTACACCAGATTCTTTCATTTCTTCGTATAAATCATTTCCTTCACGTGTACGTTCACCTACACCACCAAAAACAGATACACCACCGTGTGCTTTCGCAATATTATTAATTAATTCCATAATTAATACTGTTTTACCTACACCAGCACCACCAAATAAACCAATTTTTCCACCTCGACGGTATGGTGCTAATAGATCTACTACTTTAATACCTGTTTCAAAAATTGATGGTTTTGTTTCTAATTCTGTGAATGCAGGAGCATCACGGTGAATTGGTAATGTTTCGTTGTAGTTTACATCACCTTGCTCATCAACAGGTTCACCAATAACATTGAAGATTCGACCTAACGTTGGAACACCAACAGGAACACTAATTGGTGTCCCTAAATCAACAGCTTCAACACCACGTTTTAAACCATCAGTTGAACGCATTGAAACTGCACGTACTTTATTATCACCTAATAATTGTTGTACTTCTACAATATTACCAATTCCATCAGCAGTTTCAATTTTAATTGCACTATAAATTGGTGGTAATGTTCCACTTGGGAATTCAATATCTAATACTGGACCAATAATTTGAGTAACGTAGCCTTGATTTTTTTCAGTTTTTACCATTTTGACTTAACATATTTAAATATTTAAGAATAAATATACTTTCGGAATTTGATGTATTATTCGAAATAATAATAAATCTAAAACAAATTAACTATGTATCATTGTACAACAAAATACTTATAATTCTTGAATAAAATATTTATAAACATTTTGTAAATTCAAGTAAATTTTTTAATTTTCTTCAAATAAACGCCCACTTACTTTTAACCAGTTTCTTGCACCAGGATAATTATCTGGAGCTAATTTAAGAGCTTGACGCCAATATTCTCCTGCTTTATCAAAAAATTCGGTCGCTAATGCTCGATATTCCGCTTGTTGAATATCATCGATATCTTCATTGATCATCGTTATAGTATTTAATCCTGAAGAATGATAAATTACTGCAATATTATTTAATGCTTGTGGTAAATTCGAGTTTAATTCTAAGGCCTGATGATAGTATTCTAACGCTTGAGAATTGTTTCCAATATTTCCATAAATTAATCCAATATTGTATAACGTATAACTTCGATCATAAGGATCTTCTTCAACTTGTAAAGCTTCATAATAATTTTCTAATGCTTCTGCATATTTTCCTTGTGATTGAGCGGCCATTCCCGCTCTATAATACGAGAAAGCTTGTTTTTCTTGTTTACTTGCTGGTAAAACTTTCAATAAAATATCGGCAATTACTGTAAAAGTTTTATCAATAAAATTTCCCATAAATAAGTCCTTATTATTCTAATACTAAAAATTCTTGTTTTTTATAGTTAATCCTTTATTTTAAGATCATTATATTTTATATTTCATACTTTTAGTGATTTGTTTATTATTGTTTTAAACTTCAATAGCTGGTGAAGGGATTTGAACCCCCAACCTACGGATTACAAATCCGTTGCTCTACCATTGAGCTACACCAGCAAATCTTAAAATACATGTTTCTGTTAATAACGATGTTTTGAAAGTTTCTTTAATCTATTCTAAAAATAAGTTAAATAAAAAGCAACATTTTAGAAAAAAAATTTCCGGCATCTACGTTTGAAAGTTTTATTTAACTCGTTTTAATTTAGTAACAGAAAAATTTCTGTTACTAAATTGATTTATATCGATTATTAAAGTTTATCCAAATTTACCTGAAGTAGAGGCAATAACAAATGCAGCATAAGTTAAAATATACCCTACTGAGAAATGAACTAAACCTACTAAACGTGCTTGAACAATTGATAAAGCAACTGGTTTATCACGCCAACGAATTAAATTTGCAAGTGGAGTACGTTCATGTGCCCATACTAATGTTTCAATTAATTCTTGCCAGTAACCACGCCATGAAATTAAGAACATAAAACCTGTTGCCCAAATTAAATGTCCGAATAAGAACATCCATGACCATACTGATAAATTATTCATACCAAATGGGTTATAACCATTAATTAATGGTGATGAATTTAACCATAAGTAGTCACGTAACCACCCCATAATATAGTTTGATGACTCGTTGAATTGACCTGGGTTACCACCCCAAATTGTCATGTGTTTCCAGTGCCAGTAGAATGTTACCCAACCAATTGTATTTAACATCCAGAACATTGCTAAATAGAATGCATCCCATGCAGAAATGTCACACGTACCTCCACGACCTGGACCATCACAAGGGAAACTATAACCAAAGTCTTTTTTATCTGGCATTAATTTTGAACCACGTGCGTCTAACGCACCTTTTACTAAAATTAAAGCAGTTACATGTAAACCTAAAGCAATTGCATGATGAACTAAGAAATCACCAGGACCAATTGTTAAGAATAAATCATTTTTATCATTGTTAATAGCTTCTAACCAACCAGGTAACCATACTTGATTTCCAGCTACTGTTGCTGGACTAGTTGATGATGATAATAAAACATTAAATTGATAAATAGCTTTACCAGATGCTGCTTGAATATATTCAGCAAATACAGGTTCAAATAAAATTTGTTTTTCAGGTTGTCCGAAAGCAACAACTGTATCGTTATGAATATATAATCCTAATGTATGGAAGCCTAAGAATAATGATGCCCAACTTAAATGCGAAATAATAGCTTCTTTATGTTCAAGCATACGAGCTAATACATTATTTTTATTTAATTCTGGATCATAATCACGAACAAAAAAGATTGCACCGTGAGCAAAAGCACCAACCATTAAGAAACCTGCAATGTATTGATGGTGAGTATATAATGCAGCTTCAGTCGTAAAATCTTTTGATAAATATGCATATGGTGTTAAAGCATAAATATGTTGTGCAGTTAATGATGTTGCAACACCTAATGCAGCTAATGCTAAACCTAATTGCATATGTAATGAATTCGTGATAGTTTCAAACAAGCCAACATGACCTGCGCCTAATCGACCTCCTGGAGGACGATGTGCATCAAGAATTTCTTTCATATTATGCCCAATACCAAAATTAGTACGATACATATGACCTGCAATAATAAATACAACCGCAATAGCTAATTGATGATGAGCAATATCACTTAACCATAATGATTGTGTTTGTGGATGGAATCCACCTAAGAATGTTAAAATTGCCGTACCTGCACCTTCACTTGTTCCATATACATGAGTTGCACTATCTGGATTTTCTGCATATACAGTCCAGTTTCCTGCAAAGAATGGTGCTAAACCTGCTGGATGCGGAGGTGTTGTTAAGAAATTATCCCAACCTACATGTACACCACGTGATGCCGGAATTGCTACGTGAACAATATGACCTGTCCAAGCTAATGAGCTTACTCCTAATAAACCAGATAAATGATGGTTTAAACGTGATTCATTATTTTTAAACCAAGATAAGCTTGGGCGGAATTTTGGTTGTAAATGTAACCAACCCGCAAATAATAATACACATGATAATACTAATAAACCAATAGAACCTGCATAAAGTTCTTGATTTGTTCTAAAACCAATTGTATACCACCATTGATATACACCGGCAAAAGTAATATTAACAGGATATGTATTTCCTTTACTAAATGCTTTTAATGCTGATTCACCAAAATGAGGATCCCAAATTGAATGTGCAATTGGTTTGGTTTTTAATGGATTTGTTACCCATTGTTCAAAATTCCCTTGCCATGCTACGTGGAATAAATTTCCAGCTGTCCAAAGGAAAATAATAGCTAAATGGCCAAAATGAGAAGCGAAAATCTTTTGATATAAATTTTCTTCTGTCATACCATCATGTGCTTCTAAATCATGAGCAGTAGCTATACCATACCAAATTCGTCGAGTTGCTGGATCTTGCGCAAGGGCTTGGCTAAACTTTGGAAATTTAGTTGCCATAATCTTCAGATGCCTTTTTATATAATTTATAGTTGTAAATAAAATGAGAGTTTTTGAGACGTTATCAAGTCTAAAATTTTTTGAAAAAAATTAGCTTAGTAAAACGACTTTTTATACTTATAATTTAAGTAATTGATAATGAACGTGCTAAGAAGAACGCCCAAGTAGTACCAATACCACCTAATAAATAATGTGCTAAACCTACAGCACGACCTTGTGTAATACTTAAAGCACGTGGTTGAATTGCAGGTGCAAAGTTTAATTTATTATGTGCCCATACAATTGATTCAATTAATTCTTGCCAGTAGCCACGACCACTAAATAAGAACATTAAACTAAACGCCCAAATAAAGTGTGCACCTAAGAAAATTAAACCATAAGCTGATGAAGCTGAACCATAAGATTGAATTACTTGAGAAGCTTGTGACCATAAGAAATCACGTAACCAACCATTAATTGTAATAGAACTTTGAGCAAAGTTACCACCAGTAATGTGTGAAATACTACCATCTGGTGTTACTGTTCCCCATACATCCGATTGCATTTTCCAACTAAAGTGGAAAATTACAACTGAAATCGAGTTGTACATCCAGAATAATCCTAAGAATACGTGATCCCAACTTGAACTTTGACAAGTACCACCACGACCAGGACCATCACAAGGGAATCTGAAACCTAAATTAGCTTTATCTGGAATTAGTTTTGAACTACGAGCGTAAAGAACACCTTTTAATAAAATTAATACAGTTACGTGAATTGTAAATGCATGAATATGGTGAACCATAAAATCAGCTGTTCCTAATTTAATTGGCATCATAGCAATTTTACCACCGATTTCAACAACATCGCCACCAAAAGCATAACTTGTAGTTGCTAAAGCATTTGGTGCTGTTGTTCCAGGCGCTAATAAATGAATGTTTTGAATCCATTGTGCAAAAATTGGCTGTAATTGAATTGCTTTATCTGAGAACATATCTTGTGGACGTCCTAGAGCACGCATTGTATCATTATGAATATAGAATCCAAAAGCGTGACAGCCTAAGAAAATACAAACCCAATTTAAATGAGAAATGATAGCATCACGGTGTCGTAAAACACGATCTAATAAATTATTATAGTTATTAGCTGGTGTATAATCACGTACCATGAAAATTGCACCATGAGCAGCACCACCAACTACACAGAATCCACCAATCCACATATGATGTGTAAATAATGATAATTGTGTTGCATAATCTGTTGCAATGTACGGATATGGTGGCATTGCATACATGTGATGTGCTACAATAATACTTAAAGACCCCATCATTGCTAAATTAATTGCTAATTGAGCATGCCATGATGTAGTTAAAATCTCATATAAACCTTTATGACCTTCACCAGTAAATGGACCTTTATGAGCTTCTAAAATTTCTTTCATACTGTGACCGATACCCCAATTAGTTCGGTACATATGACCTGCAATAATAAATAATACAGCTAACGCTAAATGATGGTGAGCAATATCACTTAACCATAAACCACCGGTTACAGGATTTAAACCACCTTTAAATGTTAAGAAATCAGAATATTCACCCCAATTACCACTAAAAAATGGTGCTAATCCTTTTGAAAAACTAGGATATAATTGAGCCATTAATTCACGATTGATTAAAAATTCATGAGGTAATGGAATTTCTTGAGGTGAAACCCCTGCATCTAATAATTTATTAATTGGTAATGCAATATGAATTTGGTGACCTGACCATGATAAACAACCTAAACCTAATAAACCAGCTAAATGATGGTTCATCATTGATTCTGCATTTTGGAACCATTCTAGTTTTGGAGCTGCTTTATGGTAGTGGAACCAACCAGCAAAAAGCATTAATGCTGACATAATTAATCCACCAATCGCGATCCAGTATAATTCAACTTCACTTGTAATACCTTCAGCACGCCACATTTGGAACCAACCAGATGTTGTTTGTACACCCTGGAAATTTCCTCCAACATCTGCGTTTAAAATTTCTTGACCTACAATTGGCCAAACAACTTGTGAACTTTGTTTAATCCCAATTGGATCTGATAACCAAGCAGAATAGTTTGAAAAATATGCACCATGGAAATGCATACCACTGATCCATAAGAAAATTGCCGCTAATTGGCCAAAATGTGCACTGAAAATTTTACGTGAAACTTCTTCTAATGAACTTGTTTGACTATCAAAATCATGTGCATCCGCATGTAAATTCCAAATCCAAGTAGTTGTTTTTGGACCTTTAGCTAACGTTCGTGAAAAATGACCTGGTTGGGCCCATTTTTCAAAACTAGTTTCCACAGCGTCTTTTTCTACAAAAATTTGTACTGTCTTTGCTCGACGCTCCGTTGAGCTTATTGCCATTGACTTTCTCCTTTGGGGAGACGAAAATCTATGAAACTCTCATAAAAAATAAAAAATAGTGTGTTTTTAAGCTATTCAGTAAATATGAGTTTTCAGTATCATATTATACCTTTTTTTTTAATTTATTTTAACTTGAAATTAGTCTAAAAATTTTACACATTTAAAATATTAAAAATTTAATATTTTAAATGGAATTTTGTCCAACAAAAGGTAATAAAGCTAATGAGCGAGCACGTTTAATAGCTTTTGCAATTTGACGTTGTTGCTGAAAAGTAACACCTGTGGCACGACGGGGTAAAATTTTTCCTTGTTCTGTAACAAATAATTTTAATAAATCAATGTCTTTATAATCAATTTTTTGATTTATACCAATGACTGATAATTTTTGTTTTTGTGCTAACATAATCTATTTTATTTCTTTGTGAATAGTGGGTTTATTACAATGACGACAATATTTTTTTAGTTCAATTCGTTCCGGATTATTACGACGGTTTTTTTGTGTAGTATATCTTGAAACTCCTTCTGAACGTTTATTCGTATTCGAACGACATTCTGTACATTCTAAAGTTATTAGAATTCGAGTACCTTTATTTTTTGCCATAAAGATTTTTAAGAAAATTAATTAATTTTTAAGAGTATTTTTATTACCAATACACTACCTAAAAAATTGTATCTTATCAAGGTTTTATAAAAAACTTTAGAAACATAACATTTTTTTGTTAGAAAAACTTCCAATTTTATAATGAATGTACTATATTTTAATAAATGTAAATATTTAATTATAACTTTCAAGGATCTATCAAGCATTATGGCTAATAATAAATCTGCAAAAAAACGTATTTTAATCGCTAAACGAAATCGTTTACAAAATCGTTTTTACAAAACTTCTGTACGAACGTTAACTAAACTTTTTTTAGAAAATTTAGAAACTTACAAAGTTTCTCCAACGAATGAAAAGAAAGAAGAATTACAAACTATCTTAAACTCAGTTTATAAATTAATCGATAAAGCGTGTAAAAAAAATATTTTTCATAAAAACAATGCAGCTCGTAAAAAATCAAAATTAGCGCTTCGTTTAAAAGCACTTTAAAAAGTTTAGATATTTAGTCATTTACAAATAATCATTGTAGTTAAGAAAATTTTAAAAAATATTTTAAATTTTCTTAACCTTTTTATATTTTCATAAAAAATTAAAAAATAATTACCTTTAAAGACTATGAAACAATCGATGAATTATATAACTGCTTTGCCTGATTTTATAGAAATGCAAAGAGTTAGCTTTTGTTGGTTTATCGCCCAAGGTTTAAATGAAGAATTATCGATGTTTTCCAGAATTCATGATTTTAGTTATAATACAGAATATGTTTTATTTGGAAATGAATATACCTTAGTTAAACCCATTTATAATATTATAAGAGCCAAAAAATATACCGCAAATTACGCTGCACAGTTAGTAATACCCCTAGAAATTAGAAATAAAAAACTAAATAGTATCAGATACCACAGCCAATTTCCAATTATAACTTTACCATTAATGACAACCTCAGCAACTTTTGTTATTAACGGTTGTGAAAGAGTAATTGTAAGTCAGATTATTCGAAGTCCAGGAATCTATTTTGAGAAAAATAAAAATCAGAAAAAACGAAAAATCGTTAAACGCAAATTATCGAGTGATTTTAATAAACTAAAATCCTTTCTTCCATTAGGTGAACCATTTATTTCTGAACAAATCTTATCAGTTTTTCCAATAGTTTATAATCAAAGTTTATTTCAATATTCGTTTACAGATTTAAAAAGAACTGAAAAAGATTTTTATTTTTACTTTTTAGAATCTTTTAAAATTTATCGAATTATTTCAAATACAGCAAAATTTGAAAAGAAATCTGAACGTATTAAAATTTTTTTACATTGGTTAAAAATAAAAGAAGCCGAATTCAGTCAAATTAATACCACATTTTCATACGATCGGATTAAGTTAATAAATGAATGGAATAATCTATTAAAATTTTTAATAAAATTTCATTTATTAAAGAAATGTTTTACAAACAAAATAGAAAATACAGAAACATTATGGTTAAACAAAATAAATCAAACATATTATAATTCTAAGTTTTTTTCTACCGTTTTAACAAAACCTATAAATTTTGACAATTTACTTAAATATTATGAGAAAACAATTCAAATAAAATTCATTAATAAATTTCTTGTAATTTTAATAAGTAATCAAACTAATTTAAAACAAATTAACCAGTTTCATTTTTTAAATAATCTAGTTTTGTTAACAACAGAAAAAATTGAAACCATAATAACAAATTATAAAACTCAAGATATTAAACCTATTTTTTATTTTTCTACAACCTTAAAAGAACTATTTAAATATCGACAAAAAAAGAAAAAATTAAAAGATTCTAATCATGTTCGGATTAGTACAGGACTAAATACTGATTTAAATTCAAGTCAAATAAGGGATTTAAAAAAAGAAAATCTAAATAGAAATTTATTTGAGTTTAAATATGAACTTAATGAAAATAAAACAAAACTAACGTATTTAAAATCAAGATCAGAAATTATTCAGTATAAGGATTCACATCAAATAAAAGATCGGTATCGTCAAAAATATTTGGAAAAAGATTTATATACAGCAATTTTAATTCCTGAATCTGGATCTTGGATTCGCTTTGGGTTCCAAAAGAATACAGAAATTAATAAATATAAATATCCCATTAAAAATCAAGAAGATGAAGTAGTTATTCAATTGGATAAATTTACTCAAAAACCAATAATTCATTTATTAAAAGAAATGGGCTTAACTGACTTAGAAATTTGTCAAAATTTATATCATGCTGATTTCTTTTATTTTAATAAACCTTTAATTAAAAATTCTATTACGTCTTTGGATCCATTATTAAGATTTGATTTAAAATCTAATTCTTATAAAAATATATCAGAATTTTCTCGGGTTTTTGATGCACGATATTATCGTTTAGGAAAAATTGGTCGTTCAAAAATTAATAGTCGACTAAATTTAAAACTGAATAATCAAATTCAAAGTATTACTTATGCCGATATTTTTTCTATTATTGACTCATTAATAACTTTATCAATTTCAAAAACCACTGGTGATGATATTGATCATTTAAAAAATCGACGTGTTCGATCTGTTGGAGAGTTATTACAAAATTTATTTAGAATTGGATTCCAACGACTATTACGAAAATTACGAAGTCAAACCAATAAAATTGGTTCTAGTCAGTTATCCAGTTTTAATATTGTTGGTACAACGATAAGAGAGTTTTTTGGTTCTAGTCAATTATCACAATACATGGACCAAACTAATCCTTTATCTTCTTTAACACATCGTCGTAGAATTAGTGGGTTAGGTCCAGGTGGATTTGATCGAGATCGAATTAGTTTTGCCGTTCGAGATATTCATCCGAGTCATTATGGTCGAATTTGTCCTATTGAAACGCCAGAAGGACAAAATGTCGGGTTAATTGCATCTTTAACTACTTGTGCTCGTGTAAATAAATCTGGGTTTATTGAAACTCCGTTTTGGCGAGTAATTAATGGAAAAGTAATTAAAACCGGAGCTCCTATTTATTTAACAGCGGATATTGAAGATTTTTATAAAATTGCACCGGCTGACATTGCAACCAATGATAAAAATTATTTAGTAAGAAATTTAATCCCAGTTCGTTATAAACAAGATTTTATTACTGTAACTCCATTTGAAGTAGATTTTATTGCGATCTCACCAATTCAAGTTGTTTCAGTTGCTGCTTCTTTGATTCCATTTTTTGAACATGATGATGCCAATCGTGCGTTAATGGGATCAAATATGCAAAGGCAATCTGTGCCTCTAATATTACCTCAAAAACCAATTGTTGGGACCGGACTTGAGAATCAAATTGCCATTGATTCTGGTGCCACTTTAAATGCTCATAGTAATGGAATTGTTAATTCTGTTACAGCTGAGCAAATTATTATAAAACATACAAATGGCAAAGAAATTAAATATCCTTTACAAAAATACCAACGGTCGAATCAAGAAACGTGTATTAATCATCGGCCTATAGTTTGGAAAGGAGAAAAAGTTGTATCAGGTCAAATGTTAACTGATGGTCCTGGAATTAATACAAGTGAATTAGCATTAGGCCAAAATGTTATAATCGCTTATATGCCATGGCAGGGCTATAATTTTGAAGATGCAATTTTAATTAATGAACGACTTGTATATGAAGATATTTTTACATCAATTCATATTGAACGTTATGAAATTGAAATTGATCAAACAGCTGATATTTGTGAAAAGACAACAAAAAATATCCCAAATTTAAATTTTACTGAAATTCAACATTTAAATGAAGATGGAATTGTTTCTATTGGTACATTTGTTAAACCAGGAGATATTTTAGTAGGGAAAGTTGTTGAAAAAGATGATTCTGAGCAATTACCAGAAGCAAAATTATTACGTGCAATTTTTGGAGCAAAAGCAAAAGGAGTACGTGATACATCGTTTAGAATGCCTGAAGGAGAATATGGACGAGTTATTGAAACCTTAACCTTTAATCGACGTACAAAACTAGCATATAAATTTGAAAAAATTCAAATTTTTATTGCTCAAATTCGAAAGATTCAAGTCGGTGATAAAATTGCTGGTCGTCATGGTAATAAAGGTATTATTTCACGAATTTTACCTCGACAAGATATGCCATTTCTACCAGACGGAACACCAATAGATATCATTTTAAATCCATTAGGGGTTCCATCACGAATGAATGTTGGACAATTATATGAATGTTTATTAGGGTTTGCTGGTCATAAATTAGATCGAAGATTTAAAATCTTGCCATTTGATGAAATGTATGGGCCTGAAATTTCTCGAATTTTAATTAACAAAAAACTTCGTCAAGCGGCAATTGAAAAAGATGAAGCTTGGGTTTTTAATCCTTATGCTCCGGGAAAAATGGTTTTAGTTGATGGGCGAACTGGAAAAGAATTTGAAAATCCTATTACTGTAGGAAGTGGATATATGTTGAAACTTATTCATCTAGTTGATGACAAAATGCATGCTCGTGCAACTGGTCCTTATTCTTTAGTTACTCAACAACCTTTAGGAGGTAAAGCACAACATGGTGGACAACGTTTTGGTGAAATGGAAGTATGGGCATTAGAAGGTTTTGGAGCAGCTTTTACCTTAAAAGAATTGTTAACAATTAAATCAGATGATATGGAAGGTCGAAATGAAACTTTAAATGCTATTGTAAAAGGTCATCAAATTCCTACTTCGGGAATTCCTGAATCATTTAAAGTTTTATTACAAGAATTACGATCAATTGGTCTTGATATGAGTACATATAGAATTGAACAATTTAATAGTATTCAAAATTATGAAACAGAAGTTAATTTAATTGAAAAATACGATCCTTTATCAAAAACATTTCCACCAACTTCTAATATAAATAGTATAGCATTTTAATTATTTTTAGTATAAAAGATATGGTACGCACTGAAAAAGAATTTGATTATATAAAAATTAAGTTAGCTTCTCCTGTTAGAATTTTACAATGGTCACATCGTCGATTACCTAATGGGCAATTTATTGGAGAAGTTCAAAAATCAGAAACAATCAATTATAGAACGTTTAAACCTGAAATGGATGGATTGTTCTGTGAACGAATTTTTGGTCCTAGTAAAAGTTTAGAATGCGCTTGTGGTAAATATAAACGTGTACGATATGATGGTTTAATTTGTGAACGCTGTGGAGTAGAATTAACAGAATCAAGAGTACGTCGTCATAGAATGGGTCATATAAACTTAATTTACCCAGTTACTCACGTTTGGTATACAAATAGTAGACCAAATTATATGGCATTATTATTGGAAGTTGAACAATGTGAAAAACGAATTGATACAGGTTTATTATATTATTTACCTGATATTATTAGTCTAATTAATACAAATTTAGAATTTACAAAAAATCCTGAAATTAAAGATTTATTAGAAGAAATTATTAAACATAAAAATTTAATTAATTGGTTAACAGCTGATCCAAGTTTAAAAAAGAATGGTCAAAAATTAAAACGTGATATTTTATATAGTAAAATAAATCGAAATCGATATTCTGAAGAAAATTTACAAAGTGATACAAATATTAAATTAATTAAAATAAAAAAAAAATTAAAACGATTAATCGAATTGTTTAGAAAAGATCAGTCTTCGAAATTGTTAATTTCACAAATATTTCAAAATGAATATCAAAAAAAATTTGCTATAAAGTCAGGTAAAGTTAATTTACGTGATAATCGTATTAAACGTATAAAATTATCATCTTTAGCCTATTTTATTGCTGAAGATGAGATTTCATTTTATGGTTTACATTGGGATTTACAACAATATAGACGTAGTCGTGAGTTAGGATTTACAGGTTATCCATTAAAACCATATCCGAAACCCAAACCACAAAATCGACGTCGAAATACACCAAAATATTTATTAAGAACTACTCCTAATTATTTAATAGGATCTGTTTTAATTAAAAAAGAATTAGAAAAATTAAACATTAATCGTGAAATTTTAAAAACACGACGTTTTATTACAATTTGCAGCAAAGTCTTACATAAAGAGAAACCATTTTATAATGGATCTAAATGGTTTCGAAAATGGGAATATCAACGAATTTATAAATTACGTGATCAATCAATAAAACGTATCCGAATTTTAGAAAATTTACAAGCAACAGGTTCAAATCCAGCTTGGATGATTATTACAATTTTACCGGTTATTCCACCTTCTTTACGTCCAATGATTCAATTAGAAGGTGGTAGATTTGCTACATCTGATTTAAATGAATTATATAGACGAATTATTACTCGTAATAATCGTTTATTAAGGTTATTAGAAATTGATGCTCCACAGTTAATTATTAGAAATGAAAAACGAATGCTTCAAGAAGCTGTTGATACTTTAATTGATAATGGAAAACGTGGAAAAATTGCATTAAGTGCAAATAATCGACCTTTAAAATCTTTATCGGATATTATTAAGGGAAAACATGGTCGTTTTAGACAAAATTTATTAGGTAAACGTGTTGATTACTCGGGTCGATCTGTTATTGTTGTGGGTCCAAGTTTAAAATTAAATCAATGTGGTTTACCTTATGAAATGGCAATCGAATTATTCCAACCATTTATTATTCGTGAATTAATTAATCAAGGACTAGCAAGTAATATGAAAGTTGCTAAAAATTTAATTCAACAAAATGAATCAACGATTGACCCTGTTTTAGAAAAAGTATTAGCAAGTCATCCAATATTTTTAAATCGTGCCCCAACCTTACACAGATTAGGGATTCAAGCTTTTGAACCTATTTTAGTTCAAGGTCGAGCAATTAAATTACATCCCTTAGTATGTTCGGCTTTTAACGCTGATTTTGATGGGGATCAAATGGCTGTTCATATTCCATTATCGTTGGAATCACAAGCAGAATGTTATATGCTTATGTTAGCTCCCTACAATTTTTTATCACCAGCCAATGGTGAACCTATTATTATGCCGAGTCAAGATATGGTTCTTGGTTGTTATTATTTAACCGTAAATAATATTACAGGTTTACTTGGTTCAAATCATTATTTTGCAAATTTAGAAGATGTAATTTTAGCATATTCGCAAGATAAAATAGAACTTCATACAACAATTTGGATTCGATATATGGACCCGATAACGATCTCAGATAATTTAATTAAAAAGATTATATTAAAAGATCAAAGTTCAATTGAATATTATGAAAATTTACAAATTCGAAAAGATTCTAATGGAGAAGTTATCGTTCAATATATTCAAACAACAACTGGCCGTGTTATTTTTAATTATACCATTCAAAAAACATTGAAATTAGTAAATTAAAGCATAAAAATAGAGAAATTACACATTAATAATTTTATGAAAGATTATATATATCAAAATACTCTTATTAGTAAAAAACAATTAAAACAATTGTTAGCTTGGAGTTTTACTCAATATAATTCCATGCAAGCTTGTTCTCTAGCGGATGAATTAAAATATTTAGGATTTAAATATGCTAGTCAGGCAGGTATTTCTATTAGTATTGAAGATTTAAGAGTTCCTTTTATCAAAAATCAAATGTTAGAAAGTGCTCATGAAGAAATTTTAAATGCTGAAAAAATTTGTTTAAAAGGAAAAATTACAGATGTCGAACGATTTCAAAAAATTATTGATACATGGAGTATTACTAGTGAATCGTTAAAAGATGAAGTTGTTTCTTACTTTAAAAATTATGACCCATTAAATTCCGTTTATATTATGGCGTTTTCTGGTGCACGTGGTAATTTATCACAAGTACGTCAACTTGTCGGTATGCGTGGTTTAATGTCTGATCCAAGTGGTGAAATTCTTAAACTACCAATTAAAAAAAATTTTCGAGAAGGTTTAACAATTACTGATTATTTAATGTCAGGTTATGGTGCACGAAAAGGAATTGTTGATACTGCGTTAAAAACTGCAAATTCAGGTTATTTAACCAGACGTTTAATAGATGTTGCTCAAGATATTATTATTCGTGAACAAGATTGTTTAACAAAACATTCATGTTTAGTTTTTAATATTAAAACAAATCAAAAAATTTTAAAACCAATTTATGATCAAATTTTAGGTCGTTTATTAAGTAAACCGGTTTATCACCCAGAAACAAATCTTATTATTGCAGATGTTAATACTCAAATAACTCCAAAATTAATTCAAACTTTTAAAGAATTAAATATTGAAACTTTTTATATTCGCTCACCATTAACTTGTAGTTTATATAGATCTATTTGTCAAAAATGTTATGGTTGGGATTTAGCCAATGAAAATTTAGTAGATATTGGGGAAGCTGTAGGAATTATTGCCGGTCAATCAATTGGTGAACCAGGTACCCAATTAACGATGCGAACATTTCATACTGGAGGTATTTTTACTGCGGAAGCAAGACAACAAATTGTTAGTAGCACAAATGGAATTATTAAATTCTCTAAAATTTTAAAAACTATTACTTTACGAACAAATCGAGGAGAAGATGTTTTATTAACTAAAAATTCAGGGTCATTAGTTATTATTCCCGAAAACACTAACGAACAACTAATTCAATTGGACATTTTACCAAATACAATTTTATTTAATAAAAATAATCAATACGTAAAAGAAGGAACAATTTTAGGTGAATTAGCAACAACAGGAAAACAAATTCGAACAGAAATAAAACCAATTTTAAGTACATTTTCTGGTGAAGTTTTTATGCCACGTTTAAAAAACAAACCAAATTTTGTTAATAAAAATAAATTGTTATGGATTTTAGCAGGTCAAGTATATCAAGCTCCTGTAAATTCATTTTTAAATTTTTATACTGATCATAAAATTAATAAAAATAGTTATATTTTTAGAACAAAACTTATTAATCAATATTCGGGATTTGTAAAAATTATAAACCCTGAAAAAGATTTATTTCAAACAAAACTTCAAATTCTTAATACCCAGCATAAATTATTAAATGCAAGAATTTTCAAAATTAATACTTCAAAAGAAATCAAAAATTATCTATTAAATTATAAAAATTTTAATTATAGAATTAATTTAGATACTAAAGAGTCTAATCTTTTTCTTAAACGTGGGGTAAATGAACATTTTGGTAGTTTAATATCAAATAAATTTACAACCCAAATTGGTGGTATTTCTTATTATGATCACAGAGTAAAAAATAAAATAATTTCTACAACACGATGTGTTTCATATTTTCGTCGATTAAATCGACAATGGCATGAATCTCATTGGGGTGACATGTCATTTACGTTAAATCAAATTACTAAAAATCCATTTAATTTAACTTTACGATCTTTAATTTGGCTTCCAGAAGAAACTTATAAATTAGATTGTGATCGAAGTTTGTTACTTGTGGAACATGGTAGTTTTATTTGTGAAAATTTTGAAATAATTCCCGGATTATTTTCAAAAAAATCAGGCATTGTTATCATTAATCAAAGAAATAACATTGTTCGTGAAATTTCAATTAAATCTGGATTAGTTTATCAAGGTAAAAAATTTAAAAATTTTGCTAATAAAATTTATTATCCTGGTGAAATTATTTTTGAAAACATAAAAATTAATAATCCTTCATTATGCCAGCATATTGTTGGAAAATTAACCGATCAACTTTTAATTCGTCCTTTAGATATTTATGAAGTTCCACAAAACAAGTCAATTCAAAAAATCTTTGGACACCAATCAGCGTTTGAATCAATTCTTAAATTAACAACAAGTACACATTATTTATATAAATCAAATCAAAAAATTAAAAGTTTTAATAATCAACAATTAGTTTCTAATATTTTTGAATTAAATTTAAATCATTCGACAACGGATGATATTCAAATTCAATTTAAACTTGAACCAAAGACAACTTCAATTAAATTTGTTGTTCAAGAAACTCTTCATTTACCAAATTATTTACCGGCAAATTTAAAATATACGAATATTACCTCGTGCCTTTTAGTAGAACCAGGACAATTTATTGATAGTTATACAACTCTAGGTTTTTTTGAAAGTCTTAATTTACAATCTGTTGAAATTGTAAAATTTAAATCAAAATATAAAAATAATCGCGAAATCTTATTAATTTCAAATGATGATTGTTTAACAATAAAGAAAGAAAAAATTAAAAATAAATCTGTTAATGATTTAATTATTAATAATATTAATGTAAATCAAATAGGAAAAATAATTATTGATAATGGAAAATTTTTAACCATTCAAAAAGGCCGGCCGTATTTTTTCCCGAATTGTGAACAAGAAAAATCAATTAAAACTCAAAATTTACGTTACAAACAAATTCCTGAAAATCATTTACCATTTTCAAATAGTTTATCTACAAAACGTCAAATTTCATTAAATTATTATGATATAACAAAAAAAGTTCTAAATAAAAAGTTAAATTTTAGTTTTCAAGAAGTTGATGGTAAAGGATTAAAACTTGAACTACCGAAAATGTTTATTAAAAAAAATGGAAATTTATATAGTTCACCTATTCCAATTTTTCTTGAAAATTTTACTGTAACGTCTAAAAAATTAACTGACTCCTCACCTTTATCGATAGTTACAAAAAAGAATTCTCCATGGATTAAAAAGCGAAGAATTCATTATTCTGTTTTATTAAAAAATTCAGAATTAATTCAAAATAGATTAAAACCTTTAGAATCAGATATTAAAAATTTAGTTCGTGTTCAATTTTTTGGGTACCCATTTTCAAAATCAATCGGAATTCATTCAATTACTGAAGACTATTTTGAACAAGATGTAAATAGTGTTTTTTGCAAAAATGGTGAATTTGTTTCTGATGGTCAAACTATTGGATTATTAAATTTTGAAAAAGAAGTTACTGGAGATATTGTACAAGGTTTACCACGAATTGAAGAATTATTAGAAGCTCGGAAAAAGAAACAAATAAGTAAAACTGTTTCAACCAATCAGAAAAAAGGATTATTAATTTGTAAAACAAGTTTAGATTCAAATTTTGACTTTAGAAAATTAGGTACAACCATTAAAGAAACAGAAAAAATTAATCCACATAATTTATTAAAAGCTTATTTTAATTATTATGGTTTAGTTAAAAATTTCTTTTGTGATCGTACAAAAATAGTTAATTCGTATCGATTAACCAATAATTACGAAGCTAGTTATAGAAGTTTTAAAAAAGTTCAATCGTTGATTTTAAACTCAGTTCAATCGGTTTATGAATCACAAGGTGTTGGAATTGCCGATAAACATTTAGAAGTTATTATTAAACAAATGACAACAAAAGTGTTAATTACACATGAAGGAGATACCCCATTATTACCACGTGAAGTTATTGATTTATATCATATCCAATATATTAATGAAATTATTAATAAACGTAAAAAACAAACAGCCTTTTATGTACCATTATTACTTGGAATTACAAAAGCGGCCTTAAATAATCCAAGTTTTATTTCTGCGGCTAGTTTTCAAGAAACAACAAGGGTTCTAACTAAAGCCGCTATCGAAGGACGTGTTGATTGGTTACGCGGATTAAAAGAAAATATTATTATTGGGCACTTAATTCCGTCAGGTACAGGAGCACAAAATTATCAAAACTGTTTTACAAATGTTTTAACCAAAAATAAGACTTTAACTAATAAGACTATTAAAAGCTTAAAAAAAATTTAAAATAAACCTAGACGTAAGTGTTTATAATTTGGTAATCTTAATTATAAATAATATTAAATTTTTTCAATTAAAGGAGTTAAAAATATTATGGCTGAAATTACTTTAGCCCAATTATTAGACGCAGGCGTTCATTTTGGACATAAAGCTTATCGTTGGAATCCTAAAATGTTTCCGTATATTTATACGGAACGAAATAATATTCATATTTTAGATTTAGTACAATCTGCGCAATTATTAAAAGAAGCAAATAAATATGTACAAGATGAAGCTTCAAAAGATAAAATTTTTTTATTTGTTGGTACTAAACGTCAAGCTACTAGTTTAATTGCACAAGAAGCCAAACGCTGTGATTCTTATTATATTAATCATCGTTGGTTAGGCGGAATGCTAACTAATTGGGTAACGTTAAAAAGTCGAATTGAGCGTTTAAAAACTCTTGAACAAGAAGAAGCTGATCAAGTTTTTAACTTATTACCTAAAAAAGAAGCTTCTTTACGTTTAAAAGAGTTAGAAAAACTCCGCAAACATTTAAATGGTGTTAAAGATATGCAACGATTACCTGATGTTGCAATTATTGTTGATCAAAAACGTGAAATGACAGCTGTTCGTGAATGCCGCAAATTAGGAATTCCTATTATTTCAATTTTAGATACAAATTGTGATCCTGATTTAGTAGATATTCCTATTCCAGGAAATGATGATGCAGTTCGCTCAATTAAATTAATTTTAAAATCTTTAGCGGACAATATTAACCTGGGAAAATCGAATCGTAATTAATATAAGTTTTTCAACTTTTAAAATCTCTAAATTTATTAAAAAATTGTTTTTAATAAATTTAGAGACTAGACAAGATATTTTCAATAGGCTAAAATTTATATAGTAGTTGTTTTAAACTCGCGGAGTAGAGCAGTCTGGTAGCTCGTTGGGCTCATAACCCGAAGGTCAATGGTTCAAATCCATTCTCCGCTAGAAAATTTTATAAATTAACGTGAAAAAAATCATTTTTTTATTAAAATTATATATTGAACGTTAAATATTAATAAGGTTTTACGTATGACATTAAATTTACAAACCCCGTTTCCTACGTTTGGAGGAAGCACTGGTGGCTGGTTACGTGCAGCAGAAGTTGAAGAAAAATATGCTATTACCTGGACAAGCAGTAAAGAACAAATTTTTGAAATGCCAACAGGTGGTGCAGCCATTATGCGCAATGGCGAGAACTTATTGTACTTAGCTCGAAAAGAACAATGTTTAGCTTTAGGTACCCAATTACGTACTTTTAAGATAAATGACTACAAGATTTATAGAATTTTCCCAAGTGGAGAAGTTCAATATTTACATCCTAAAGATGGTGTTTTTCCAGAGAAAGTTAATCCAGGACGAACATCTGTAAATAGTCGTGATTTTTCTATTGGGAAAAATCCAAATCCTGCTTCAATTAAATTTAGTGGAACTACTACTTACGAAAGTTAATTTATATTTAAGATTAGTGTTTATACTAATCTTTTGGCGAGATGGCAGAGTTGGTCGATTGCGTCTGATTTGAAATCAGATGAATCTTTGCGGATTCCGTGGGTTCGAATCCCACTCTCGCCTTTTAATAACTTATCAAAAATAACAATGTGCTTAACTGTGTTTATTTTTTATAATTATATTTTATGGGTAAAGTATACGATTGGTTTGAGGAGCGTTTAGAAGTACAAGCTATTGCTGATGATATCTCAAGTAAATATGTTCCACCACATGTAAATATTTTTTATTGTTTTGGTGGTATTGTATTCACTTGTTTCTTAGTTCAAGTAGCAACTGGTTTTGCTATGACTTTCTATTACCGTCCAAGTGTTGTTGATGCATTTGCTTCTGTAGAATACATTATGACAAGTGTTAACTTTGGTTGGTTAATTCGTTCAGTACACCGTTGGTCAGCAAGTATGATGGTTATGATGATGGTCCTACATGTTTTCCGAGTTTATTTAACAGGTGGCTTTAAAAAACCACGTGAATTAACATGGGTAACAGGCGTTATTTTAGCTGTAGTAACTGTATCTTTCGGTGTAACTGGTTATTCTTTACCATGGGATCAAGTAGGCTTCTGGGCGTGTAAAATTGTAACAGGTGTTCCTGCTGCAGTACCTATTGTTGGTGAACCGTTAGTACTAGTATTACGTGGTGGTGAAAGTGTTGGACAAAGTACTTTAACCCGTTTCTACAGTGCGCATACATTTGTTTTACCGTTAGCAGCAGCTGTGTTAATGTTAACACATTTCTTAATGATTAGAAAACAAGGTATTTCAGGACCTCTTTAATCGTCAAATACTATTAATATTAACATTTTGAAAAGGAATATTTATGTCAGTAATTAAAAAACCAGATTTATCAGATCCGAAATTACGAGCAAAGTTAGCAAAAGGTATGGGTCATAATTATTATGGTGAACCAGCTTGGCCTAATGATTTATTATATGTGTTTCCTGTATGTATTTTAGGAACATTCGCATGTTGTATTGGTTTAGGTGTAATGGCACCTACACAAATGGGTGAACCAGCTGATCCATTTAATACACCATTAGAAATTTTACCAGAATGGTATTTTTTCCCAACATTTAATTTATTACGTGTTTTACCAAATAAATTATTAGGTGTTTTAGCAATGGCTGCTGTTCCTGCGGGCTTAATTACAGTTCCATTTATCGAAAATGTAAATAAATTCCAAAATCCATTCCGTCGTCCAATTGCAAGTTTAGTGTTTATTCTAGGCTTTATTTTTGCAGTTTGGTTTGGTATTGGTGCTTGTTTACCAATTGATAAAGCCGTTTCTTTAGGTTATTGGTAAATTTCATTTTTTGACTTTTAATAGTTTTTTATTAAAAGTCAAAAATTTTTATAAGCAAAATTTACAATTATTAAATATTTTTTTGTTTCTTTTTTTTTATCTTTTTCGTAATTCTCAGCAATTTTTTTTAACCTTTACTATAATAAAAATTAAAGATTATGGAAAATTATAAAAGTATGAGCAGAGATGATGATTTAGAAAAACTTTTAGAAAATTTACCCTTTTTTATAAAACAGCATGTAAAGAATCATACTCATAAAGATAAAATTGTTGAAATTATTCTAGATTTAGGTCGACGACCTGAAGCCCGTTTTATAACTGGCCCCGAATTTTTATCTCAAAAGATTATTTCATGGCAGGATCTTGAATATACTACAAAACGAATTAGTAAATTTAGTAATGATAATCGAGCCGGAATCGAACGAACTTTACATCGAATCAGCTGTATTCGTAATCGACAATTTTTAATAACCGGTTTAACATGTAGAATTGGTCGAGCTATTTTTGGAACAATATCGTTAGCAAGAGATTTATTAGAATCAGGTCAATCTATTTTAATTTTAGGAAAACCTGGGGTTGGTAAAACAACAATTATTCGTGAAATTGCTCGGGTTTTATCTGATGAAATGGAAAAGCGTGTTATTATTGTTGATACTTCCAATGAAATTGCAGGTGATAGTGATATTCCACATCCAGGTATTGGTCGAGCAAGACGGATGCAAGTCGCACAAACAAATCTTCAACATCAAGTGATGATTGAAGCGGTAGAAAATCATATGCCACAAGTAATTATTATTGATGAAATTGGTACAGAACTAGAAGCGTTAGCTGCGCGAACAATCGCAGAAAAGGGAGTCCAACTTGTTGGTACTACCCATGGTAATTGTCTCGAAAATTTAATTAAAAACCCACCTTTAACAGACTTAATTGGAGGAATTCAATACGTAACATTAAGTGATGATGAAGCAAAACGTCGAAAAACACAAAAAAGTATTTTAGAACGTAAATCATATCCAGCGTTTCAAATTGCAATTGAAATTAATGAACAAAATTTATGGACAATCCATGAAAATGTTACTAATTCAATTGATCTTTTATTACGTGGAAATTATGCTATTACACAAACCCGACAATTTATTCGAAATGAAAAAACTTTAATAAAATATAAAAATATTCAAACATCTACATTATTTAATACAACAACGAGTAATCAAAATTCTAGCTTTTTTGAACAAAAAAGCTGGGGCACTGTTAATTCGCAAACACTTGTAAACGGGCAAAATAAGAAACGAAAAAAGTTAGTTATTTATTCATATTCCCTTTCATATAATTTAATTAAAGAAGTAATTTCTAAATTTAATATTGATATTTTATTAACAAAAGAGCTTAAGAATGCTAGTTTAATTATTGGTTTAAAAAGTCATCTTCAACAAAACCAAAAGTTACAAAAAATTGCAAAACAAAAAAATATTCCTATTTATGGTGTAAATCGAAGTAGTATTTATCAAATTGCAAAATTGATTCAATTTATTATGTTATAAAATT
>Ga0213860_10000016_pt1 | contig 63065 bp, 59 predicted proteins | sample PICome_3_FD_160118 | JGI IMG/M metagenome (GOLD analysis project Ga0213860, IMG submission 160118) | Coastal seawater microbial communities near Pivers Island, North Carolina, United States - PICO550 | ecosystem: Environmental > Aquatic > Marine > Coastal | place: USA: North Carolina...
GACTGATCAGTGTGTCAGCAGAACCAAGGAAGTCACATTCAAATTCTTGTGCGAACTGTCGTGGTGACGTGTTCTTAATTGTCTCCTCTTTCCATTTAGCATCACGCCCAGGAACTTGAGACCAATGCACTTCGTTTGTAACATAGTCATTCTTACCACGCCTTGCATCCTCCCACATTTTGTAGAAGTGGTTCATTCCATTTGGCGTGGAGATGATAATTACTTTCGTTGATTTACCAGACGTAATAGTAGGATAAACAGAGGCAAAGAATTGCTCTGCAACATGGTTTGGAACGAAAGCGAATTCGTCGAGGAAGAGGATATTGAACGACATGCCTCGGACAGCACTTGCAGATGTAGAAGCTGCCAATATCTTTGATCCGTTTTCAAGTTCGACATTACCTTTGTTCCATACTAAAATACCATGCTGCATCCATTTTGGCAAGTTCTCGTATGCTAGTTGAAGGCGACCGAGAAGTTCTCTAGCTGTTGAAGCTTTGTTAGCAAGAATACCAATGTTAACACTATCGTAGAAGATAGCGTAATAAAGAAGATAGGCAACAACGGTGGTTGACTTGCCAGTCTGTCTAGGAAGTTTTGCAATGTTGAAACGATTTTCATGGAAGTCTCGCAAAATATCTTTCTGAAAATCATACATGCTGAAGGGAACCAAACCTTCGTCCAGCGAGATGATTTTAATATAATTCATAGCAAAGTAGATGGGATCATTCTTACACTTGATCCACTCATCAATTTGCTTTTTTGTAAATTGAATTGGGGTTCCCGCTTTCTTTAGGTTCGGGTTCCCCAAATATACATCGTTAGTTGACACAACAAAATTCTAGTTCACCACTAGTATTTATTTGTCCCACCATTTACCTTCTTTTTCATCGGCAAATTGATCTAAATCTTCCATTCTCTTTTCCCATGTATCACCACCCTCCTGACCTTTGACAGGATTGATACATTGATTATCAGCAAATTTATTACACACTAGACCTGCTAGGTCTAGTTCATTACCTTTTACTCCCGTACCAGACCAGTAGTGTTGACCCGCCAGCCAAATAGCACCACACTTTGGACATTCCTTCCTATCTAATTTTAGGTCGGACAGTTCCCTGTCATCGGTCATCTTTGGTATGCTCCTTTATGAGTTTGTTGAATTCGGGTAGGTCTTTAATAAGTTGTTGTTTCAACTTACGACGCATGAGCATCATTCTAAACCTAACCCATGTATATCGCAACTGAAGATCTAGATACGCAAATAATCGCATCGTCTCCTCTACTCCAGCATATGCTACGCATAGAATAACGACTGCGACTACGAGGTAGAGACCCAGCATATTTGTTACACTCAGCTACAATATTATTATACTGTATCTAGGAAAAAATAATGTAAAGATTGGTTAAGATTTTATCTATCTGTGTCTAGTTCTGTAAAGGAATAGTCTGCAAGCATCGCAAACAACTGCGTTCTAAGGTGTTTCAGATATTCTTGTTCCTCGGGAGGACGCCTAGGAGAACCAGGCCATGTTTCGATACTGTAACATATGATGTTATAAAGTGCCCTAACGTCTTCAACGCTAAGGCACCATTCAAAATCAAAATTACTAGGATCAGGCGAGTGTTCCATACGATCTCCTGATCTCGCGCAACTCTTCAAAATCTTTTTTCTTTGTACCACCATCATATTCCCAAGCATACCCTTCGGTAATCATCTGCTCGTTCAACGATAGTTCTGTATCTCCAATATATAACCAACCAAGAAGGCGACCGTACTTACCCATACCACCAACCAGTTCAGTCCTAATAGTGAGTTCGTCATCTCCACTGATAGCACCCTCCAACTTATCTTTCATCCAGTTGGTTGCGTCGATACCTAATGCTTTTTCTTCGAGATCTCGGGTGCGTTTCTCTGGCGTGTCCACACCAGCAATTCTAACTCTCTCTTTTTTATAAAGGTCAAAACCGAGATCAATTGTGACATCGATAGTATCTCCGTCCAACACTTTATCTATTGATACTACTCGAAAGTTGTAACAACTCTTACGACTTGGTGGTGTCATTGCTCCCATGAGCTTCCCTCTCATCAATACCTAGTATATATTTAATTACCCACGAAACTCCTGCCAGGAGTATTAGTAAACTGATTATGATACTCCAAGTAGGATCATTGATATCATTTAGGGGGCGGAGGAGGAGGTTCATTCCAATAAGACTTTATATTTTTATATCTAGGGTTTGTCGTAGCTTCGTGATGACACATTATACTGAACTCATCACAACACTTACACCAGGCACGACGTGCATCTGGTGCCCCTAATGCTTTTTTTCATACAAGAGAAACCACTCCCTCCAAAGGTTGGCACACTCGTCACTCTTCTTCTGCAGGTGTTCCTCCCGATACATGTTTTTTCCCGAAAGGCTCCCAATGCTCCCATCCATATTTATGGACAAGATGCATACCAATGATAGGAACGAACACAAGAAAGAACCCCATGACGCCAAGGCACCAGGGGGTTTGCATTACTGATCTAACAAACAGTTGAACGTGTGTCATGCTGGATAGTCCCAATCAGTAATACGATCTACTTTGTGCCACGGTCCCCAACCACCCTTGTAGATATAAGGGACAGTGCGAATTGGGCAATTATCACCAGTACACAGAAGATCATCTACAATCCTCCAGCTCTCCATTACTTCATCTGCATGTACAAAGTGCGATTGATCACCATTGATAGCATCATAAAGGAGTTTCTCATATCCATCAATTGCTCGGTCTTGTGGGTATGCATGTGTTAGTGTTGCTGTCTCTACATCATCATTTAGTCCAGGACTTTTAATATCCATCCTAATATCTAAATGTGGGTTGGGTTGGAGACGCATAACAATCCTATCGTTAAACTCGTGGTTCTCGTACAATTGCAGTGGTGGTGCTTTAAGCTTAATAACTACTTCTACACACTGATATGGCATTTTCTTGCCAGTCATTACGTTAAAAGGAACTCCTTGCCAACGCCAGTTATCAACGAATAAAGTACCAGCACAATAGGTAGGAGTACCACTGTTAGGATCAACCCCCTCTTCACTACGGTAGCCATCGTACTGTCCTAAAATAATGTTCTCTGATAGTCTAGTGGCGGCGAGAACTTTTGTCTTCTCACGTCTGATTTCCCTGGCATTTAGTTTTGATGGTGCATCCATCGCTACCAGAGCAAGAACTTGTAGGATATGATTTTGTAGCATATCCCTGACTGCTCCAGCAGTCTCGTAATATTGTGAACGACCTTCACAACCAATAGTTTCAGTTGCAAAGATCTGAACCTCATCTATGAAAGTGCGGTTCCAAAGTGGTTCCAGCAAAATATTACTAAACCTAGTAGCAAGTATGTTATTAACAGTATCTTTGCCAAGATAATGGTCAATGCGATATACTTGTTTTTCGCGTAGATGTCTAGCAACCACAGTTGATAGATGATCAGCAGATTTATAATCGTAGCCAAAGGGTTTTTCAATAACCACACGGGATGTGTCGGGGTCATTGAGTTTACCTGCTTCTTTAAGATTGATGATTGCGTTAGAGTACCTTTCGGGAGGAACCGATAAAAAATAGGTATTATCGTGAAGGTAATCAGGAAGGTGACTGAGAGTATCAACATTGTCGAGATCTGCAGAGATGTAATCTAACTGATGTAAAAATTCTTCTGGATAATCACCAAGTGATTCTTTCCATATTGTTGCACCTGGGTCTCGTCTAGAGCAACCAGTGATCAAGAAATTATCTGGGAGAAGTTTTTTCTCCCAGAGTTTATGCAGTGCAGGAATTAATTTTTTCTTGCATAAGTCACCTGTTGCACCAAAGATGACAATGCCTTTACTAGTGGGCGGTTCCATTTCCTTTGTAATCCTCCGATTCGTAATATACCGTTTCACCTTTAAATCGTCCAAATGCGATGGTGGCACATACAAAGGGTACTGCCAAGATTGCAAGAACATTAGCGAACGTCATGACCACCAAACATATAGCGCATTCCATTCAGAATACGGTTTGCATAATTACCTAGTCTTCTAGAATTGAACCTCTCAAATAGTGCAGTGCTAAGGACAGGAGCGGGAACGCCAAGATCCACAGCAGCGTGAACAGTCCAACGACCCTCACCACTGTCGCTAACTCCCCCATCGAAATCGCCAAGCTCTCTATCGCGGCGTAGTACAGTAGCGGTAAGATCGAGTAACCAAGAACCAACAACGCTACCACGACGCCAAAGCTCAGCCACCTCAGCAGTGTCAATGTCATAGCAATAGGATGCAGGGTCTTCCATAGGCGCAACCTCAGCGTCTCCTTCTTTGACGTATTTTGATCCTGCATTTGCTTCCTTTAGAATATTAAAACCTTCGGCATATGCTTGCATGATACCATACTCAACACCGTTGTGAACCATCTTCACAAAGTGACCAGCGCCAGGACCACCACAATGCAACCAACCTAGTTCAGACTGCCTAACGTAATCGCCAGGTTGTGTACGAGAGGCAGATCCAATGCCTGGTGCGAGTGCGTTGAAAATAGGCGCACAAGTGGCGACTGCAGTATCTCCGCCCCCAACCATAAGACAGTATCCACGCTCCAGACCATAAACACCACCACTAGTACCACAGTCAATATATTGGATGCCAAATTTAGAAAGGCGCTCTGCCCTTTTCCGACTGTCCTTAAAATTGGAATTGCCATGATCAATAATAATGTCGCCTTCACGACAATATCGTAGTAAGTCATTGAGTGTATCCTCTACTGTTTCTGCAGGGACCACCATCATGAATACTCCTGGTACTTGACCAGTCATAGGTGATCCTTCGTGTACTACTTGAACAAGAGTTTCCAAAGAAGTGGCACATCCACTGATATAACCCTTCTCAAATTGTTCTTCTGCTTTTTTATAATTGTTGCGATATCCATGAACCTCATGTCCTGCTTTAATGAGACGGCGGGACATACCTTCGCCCATCCGTCCAAGTCCAATCATTCCGACTTTCATTTAATAATCTCCATTGCTTTTAGTAACTCGTGACTGTGCTGTAATTCATCATTCAAGATCTCAAGGATCTTATCATCATGACCATTTAGTGCTAAGTGTTTAGCATATGTAGTAGCGGCATGAACCTCTACTTCGTAAGACAAATGGTATGCAGACACAGGAGCCACCCAGTAATAAACCACATTGACCCAATAATAGATAAGGACGAGGTGTTTGGCGACAAAGCGATCGATAAAATAAGCATTACCGCCCCTGCTTTCCATATATTCAAGATGTTCTGTTTCATTGACTGATTGTGCAAAATGCTCTTTCATCAAATACAGATGTTCGGGACCACGTAGTCCCATACTTTCTCTGAAGTGCAATACACTCAGAAACGCAAAATAGGGTGCCCGAGCAATTTCCTCAAGCACCCAAAAACGTGGATATTCTCTCCCTTGATAAAGGAAGTCTAGTATTGCAACAGTGATGTCTAAAACAACAGTGTTGAATTTTTTCATTCTACATGTACCGTGCCGATCATGCCTGCACCTTTATGTGGACCACACCAGTAAGTGTAATCACCTGCCTCAGCAAAGGTTACATCGAACTCTTCACCAGGCATCATTGCAAGACCCTCATGAGAAATCTCAGGATGATCTTCTACAACCACGTTATGAGGTGGCAGCATGTTATTTACAAAGTGAACCGATTCTCCTGCAGCGATAGTCACTTCTGATGGTTCAAAAACTAGGTTACCATCGTAACCCATTTGAACATCGACTGCCCATGCGGGTGCTGCTAGGAATAGTGTAGCTAAAAACGCGAAAATAAATTTCATTCTTCTGTAGAATACTGATCTCTATAAGTGTTGAGCTTATTGATCAAGTCATCATATTGTTCCCACACCCACTCGCTACCCGTCCTCTCTTGGTAGAGTAGACAAGCGTTGATAAGACGTGTGATATCAGTGTCATTGAGACGCATTTTCATGTCAAAACTCATAACTAATTATAGGTTCAATAGGTAATTATTAGCGTTCTTAATAATATTTTTATGACTTATGTCAGCAATTCCACGCACGTAGTGATTTGTTGATCCTGCTATCGGGATCGCTGGCAGTTTTTTTAGAGGTTAACTTCTTTTTCATGCCCTTCATTCGAGCGCAGAACGATGACCTACGGGGATTTCCAACCTTCTTGCTTGGAGCTTTAAGGTCGCTTCCAGGATTTTCTCTCTCGTAAGATTTTCTGCCTTTCTCGTTAAGACCGCCCTCTTTTGACTTGCCAGACTTTTTTGTCCAGGCTGCACCTTCTTCTAATTCCGTTTCCTCTCGCTTAACGGATTGAATGGGAACTGCAAATCTATCCCAAGCTTTCTCTCCGTAAGAACACTCATCTCTAGTCTCAGGTTTCTGGCAGAGTTTGCAGAAGCGTTTCTCTTCCTTCTGCTTTTCTTCTTTCTCTGCTAGAACTGTCTCAGCAAGATGTTTAATCTCTCCGTATGTTCTCATGATAAACGACAGGGTTTACCAATCTATTTAGCCAAAGTGAGATATTGAGGTGGCATACATGTCATTAACATTATCAGCAACTTCAATAGTATCTGTCCTTTCTTTTTCAATTACGAGTGGTCTATGTGGTCCAACATAAACACTACCAAGTGTAGTTCCACCAGCATTTTTGACAGTTACCAAATGAGCTGCCCCTCCACCATGATTATGTTGTAGCAGAACTCTACTAGCAGATCCTAGATTTGTTGGGGTATCTGAAAGTTGTGTTGCTTCGCCTAATAGTTTGACTACGTTCATCGTTCTCTTTTATTTTTATTTATCGTTTGCCACCACCCATCTGCTTCAGCATCTTCTGTAGTTCCGCAGTGCTACCAACAAACATAGCGTTGTTGGTGACCTTGGATGGACCTTTCTTCTCTTCGTCAAGATCCTTCATATTCTTATGCAGTGCCTGTAGTTTCTCAGTCATGTCTGCAACGTGCTTCATTGCCGCTACAGCGACTTCATACGCTCTTGGGTGCCCACTTTCCTGAGCGACCTCTAAAGCGCCTCTGACCGCCTCCTGACCCTGATCTATGAGTGAGTATAATTCACCCCTGGTATACTCATAATCCTTTGTACGGTCGTCCTTATCGACCTTAGGAGGAGCAGGTTTGATTGGTTCACTTACAGGTTCAGCACTGATGTTGAGGATGTCCTCCATGTTTTCTTCTAGACTGCTCATAAGAATTCAATTCCTTCATTAAATCCAAAGTCATCACCAGCATCCAGAAGTGCATCATCATTTACATCAATGACACCATCTGTGTTAATATCTGTTTTTGCTTTGGGTGTGTATGTTCTAGTAATAGTTCTACGATTGACAGATGTATCACCAAGCGTTTCGTGAATGATTGCTTTCTTGATAACGTCTGCAGTGTTATAAGGACCGTAGAGATAAGACTTCATTGTGAAATTGAGAGTATATACAATGTATCTACGCTCATAAAAACTGTCGTCCCACTCATCTTCATATTGCACATTGTTTAAAACAACAGCAACATCACGCTTCTCATTCATGTCAGGGATCATGTTGAGAGTGATACTGAATGATGGTTGGAAGTACGGTAAAATCTGTTCGGTAATTTGTAGTGCGTCGTCTTGAGACTTAGCAATAACTCCTAGTTCAAAACTTAGATTATAAGGAACAGGAACATATTGCACTCTGACTTCATCACCATTACCATCAATGATTGTTTTGTATTTTTGAATTGGAGATGTTTTACGGGTAGGATCGTAATCAATGCTCGTCATCTCAAAATAGAGACGTGGTAGTGTGATTGCTACTTTGCTGCTACTAGCGTTTTCTCCAATACGAACCAAAAACTTTTGCTTGGGTCCATATGCTAGTGGCACCTTTAATTCTTCTAGAACAGTTCCGTCGCTAGGATCTGTGCTCTTCATTGTAATGTTATTGAAGAGCGTACCAAACGCCACGATGTTCTTGCGAACAATCTGATTGTAAAAATGTGAACCTAACATTAGATACTACCTGTAAAATTACCAAACTCACCAAATGGATTTGTCTCAGACCAATCCACTATGTTATCAGCATCATTTTCAATTGCTCTGTTTTGATCATAATTACTGCTGACATTATTTAGAGTGTCAAATGTCTCAGGAGACCATCTAGCACCAGAAGTTAGACCAGTAATTACTTCAGCAGTAGTGAAGGTTCCTGTTCTATTGATGACTTGGAGAGATCTAGTTGTGCTATCCCAGGACTTGACTTCTGCTCTGTTGTCCTTAGGTGAGTAGTCAATTGTGACAGTAGGTGCAGTGCTATAACCTGACCCACCGCTAGTGATAGTAATACCATTAACAATGCCTGTGCTACTAACCGTAGCGGTTGCTGTTGCTCCACTTCCTCCACCTCCTGTAATAGTGACTGATGGTGGTGTAGCAACTTTATAGTGTGCTCCACCGTCTGTGATTGTGATACCTGATACAGCATCGCCTGTGATAGCAGATGTTGCTTTTGCTAAGAACTCATCACCAACAACTTCTTCACCCACAGTAAAGTCTCCTGTTCCACCAGGATCCATGACAAGTTTGATAGCATTGTCAAAGAGTTGTTCGATTGCATCAATCTCTGCAATACCAGTATCGAAGTCGTCTTGACCGACTTCATAGATCTCAGCAGTGATAGCGTAGAATTGGATCTTGCCAAACTGATAGAATGGTTCTTCTTTACCTACAAATTTAATTTCGTAGATATCTTTTGTTAATGGGAAGTACAGCAGGTCACCTTCATTTGGTCTGCTCTCTACTGTTAAAGTAGGATTGTGATCTGCTACTTCTTGTTCCCAGCGTCTCGTGGATACACGGAAGACAACTTCGTCTGTAATTCTTAAACCAAACTTGGAGATGAACTCTGCATTGTCACCAAAACCTGTGACGTTTTGCAGCAGCATTTCAATTTGGAATTGTTCTTGATACTTTGAGTATCTGACTTCATCCAGTGTGCTGTCTTGTAAAACTATCCTAGGGATATAGTATATGTCTGTACCAAACAGTTTGATTTGCTCATCCACAAGATCCTGAACGAGACCCTGTTCGCCACTGTGACCTGCGTAGTAAGTTGGAAAGTAAGGACTGGTAGGCATTTTATCCGATCATATCCATTGGTGGGATTGCATACTTGCTGAGAACTTCGCTTTCGATTTTCTCAATTTCTGCTAGTGCGTCTGTGTATAGTTCTCTACCGTTGAGAGTAACACCGCCAGGTAACTGAACGTTGTTATACTTGATCAAGTTCTGACCCCACTGCTTTTTCATGAGAGCAGTAGCATATTTTTTAACAAAGGGATCATTATTCATCTCTGTGGCATCTGTAGGATCAAGCATACGATGACACTCAATCAGGATGTTAGATCCATTCTTGAGGAAGTCTTTGTCAAGATCCATGTAGAGACGATCGCGACGCGCTGTAAATCTGAACTGCTGGAATGAACCATTGTTCAGAACCATATCTAGAGTTTCTAGATACTGCTTAGTCATATAATAGTTGAGGATATCTAGTGAACCGAATGCATACAAATCATTCAAGAACATCTGATACTCAACACCAAAAAGATTTGAACGGATTGAGTTGCTGACAAGACCAAACACTTTACTGATACCAGTAACATGAGATGGAATTGGAATATAATTTGTTGTTTCTTTCCAATCAGTTGTGCCAGTTGTAGTTGTTACACTAGCAGCAAACCTTGTCTTATCATCAGCAGTGATTTCGTGGAATAGATAGCATCTCTCCATACCGTTATAACAGTTCTCTTGGAAGAACTGAAACGTGTCGTCGATAACGTTATTGACCTGCTCGTCATCAATATTTACTTGCAAGACAGGTTCTCCAAGTTGCCTCTTACAATATGTGATGAGTTCAGCTCTTGAATTTGGAGATGCCATTACACACAAAAAATCCCTTCATACCTATTTAGGAAGAAGGGATTTAGTATTTATTCAGTTGGTGGAGTAGGTTCACCCTCAGGTGCTGCTCCTTCTCCTTCCAGTAGTCCCAGTGTTTCTAGACCACCAGTTAGTTTAATTTTATATTCTTTTGCTTTTGTGAGGTTTTCCTCTAGTTCTTTGATTTGCTTATCAGTAGTAGCGATTTGCTCCTCAAAGTTTGCCTTCAGGGTTGCGGGATCCATAGTTTTGAATGATGTAGTATGATGTAATTATATCAGAACTCGAAGAGTTCAGATGGTTGATAAACTTCTTTGAGTGTAATTGGATAGTGATGATCTGCTGGAGGAGTTGGCCAGTTTACAGATGCTCTATCAACTCTCTTATAGTCGTCGTCGCGGAACCTGATATCTTCCCAGTTTGTTTGCTGTGGCAGATCTCTCAGTGCCTGCATATAATCCTTCCACTCTTGTGGAAGTTCTTCTCCCATAGCAACAGCTTTGATTACACGCCAGTTGCACATATCAAGTTCTTTATCACGTTCTCTTCTAAGAAGACGCATTGGTTCTTCTCTAGACTTCTCGATGCACCAGGCTTCAAGGTCTGCTTCATTGGGACGTGGAGACGGATCATCCCAGTGCAGGATTTGACGATCATCTTTATCCATTTCTACTTGCCACATTTTGCCAGGATGCAACACCTGCAAAGCATGTGACCAGTCATAGTGCATTACTAGTGCCATTGATCAATAACTCCTTTATTGTTTCTATTTATTAGCGAGTAATTTCCATTGCTGTCATGACAGTACAACCGTTTTCATAACTGTTGTTACCGCCACCATTAGATACGCATCTATTTAGGTAGAAGGTATAACCCGAATTATTGGTGGTTCCCACGGAAAGAGAATACGTGTTTTCCACACCTGCTTCTGTATCCGTATCAAATGCATTAATATACCAATTTGACATTGTGGAAGATTGGTTTCTATCATACCAACCGTTTACATAGACACCCCATCTAGATGTTGTTTGAGTTGTACTCTTCCACAGAGTACCATTCTTATAAATTCTAAATCCAACGTCTTGGTGAACCTCTCCACTACACATCCATTTCAGTACGATCAGAGAACCGTCAAACTTGGGTGTGATAGAAATAGCAGTTTGGGTGATTTCATTCTGTCCATTGTTAGGAGCAGAAATTGTAGTTCTAGTATCAGTTCTTGCTACTTGCATTTGAACTGGGGATCCTTTAATGCCACCAAAAGCACTAGTAGAAAGACCCAGCGCAGTGCCAGACGCTAATTGAATTTGACTACCCGTTCTTGGGGTAATTCTCATTACTCTTAAAGTGCTCATGGTGCGATCTCCATTACATATCCTGTTGATACCATATTTTCGTAAGCGTTTTGTCCGATACGCGAATCGGTTCTGTTAATCCAGAATGTTCTATTACCATTATTGGATGATCTAGTACCAACCGTATAACTAACTGTAGAACCTACTGGGAAAGTGGAGTTACTTGGTGCGCTGTCATACCAAACAGCACTCATGTTATATGGTGTACTGTTATTATCACGGTCATACCAACCGTGATTTACACCACTCCATCTTTGAGTTCCAATATCTGTGTTGTAACCAATCACAGACCAACCACCACCATTTACTCTTCTATGAATAGTGAGCATATGGTCATGTGAAGTGCATTCTCCGTTGATCATGAATACTACATGAAAAGAAGATCCAGCAACCTTTCTCTCAATTTCAATCTCCATCTGTGGGACGACAATGAAATTATTGTTAGGACATGAGGTTCCTGTTCTACCGTCATACTCTACATATGCAAAGTTGACAACAGAACCAGGCAGGATCAGACTACCATCATTACCGAAGTCTAACTGGGTTCCATCTGCAATCTGCAGTGTCCCATTATCTGACTGAATTGTATCTACGATAATTTCCATTATTCCTCTACTTCGTACATAATGATGCTAGAGACACCGCATTCATAACTATTTTGACCATTACTAGATCCACATCTATTAATGTAGTTAGTATTTTGTCCAGTGTTACCATTTCTAGCAGTAATTCTGTATGTGTTATTGCTAGTATTTCCTGGTTTATAATATACCATTACATATGTTTCACCAGGAGTGGATGAATTATTACTTGCTCCATCATATGCAGCACACGTTAAACCAGACCAGCGGTTTGCACCTTCATCATCATTGTAAGAATCATATGCAGCAGTGGTAATTGCATTACCATTAACTGTATATCTAAAAATTGTGTTGTGATGAACGTCACCCATAATACGTGCTTCAATAATTACCAATGAGTTAGAAAACTTACATTGGAAAGTCATATTCAATCCAGGAACATTACTAATTGCACTACCAGTGTCACTACTTGGATTTACCCAACTAGTTCTGGTATGGTACAATTTATGCTTCATCTGGACAATCCTACCAGGATATGAAATGCTGGTGGTATCATTAATAGTGAGACCACCAACCAATTCCAAGTTCCCTGTAGGACTTTCCAGTTTTCTTACAATGATTTTACTCATCTTATCAAGTCTTGGTATACTTCTTATTTATTAGACTACCGCCCATGCTCCACCGTTAGAAATAGTAACGGTGACGCCATTGTTAATTTCAATTGGACCAGCAGACATACAACGGTCAGAAGATGCAATAGTTACACTCTCAGTTACCTGAGCTCTGTTTCTCTTGAATACGCCATATCTATCGATGTACTGCTTGTCACCATTGACTTTCAGTGTATTGGTAACTTGTCCACTAGACTTACTGTTGCCTTGGATATCAAGATTTGCTCCGTTGATGTATACTCTGTTGGTAGAAGATGTACCAACATATAGAGTTCCATCTAGTTCAGAGTTACCAGCAACCTTGAAGGAACCATTTTCAGAACCATATGTACCAACCTGTAAGGTGTAGGTTGGATTCTGAACAGAAATACCAACCTTAGATAGTCTGTAGATATCAAGTTGGTTAGTTGCTTCAGTCCATCTGGATGTGACAAACTCACCGTTGTTCTGGAATAGAGTACCGTTGAAGTTGACATCACCGTTGATATTCAGAGTGTAAGTTCTTGCGGTATTGTCTTCTGGATCATTACCACCAAATTGGTTAGTTGCAATTGCAACTCTCTGGTCATCGCGGATGAGTAGAGCAGGAGTGCTATCCCAAGAATTACCACCATTTGATGTGCTTCTTGTAATTTCAAAGCAACGATCATGACCTTCTTGGTTAGCAATTCTGAAGTTTCTTCTAGTAGAAGAACCAAGGAATTGGATTTGAGCACCAGAGTTATCACCTCCATTATCAAGATAAAGATGACCCCTAACTCTTGCATCACCTGCAACATCGAGAGGATATCCAGGAGTGTCTGTCTGAACACCAAGTCTGTTGGTGACACTCATCGTACCAGGAGATGATGTAGAACCAACCTTGAACATCAAGGAAGATTCACTGCTGTCCATAATGAAGTAGTTAGCAAAGCTGGTGCCAGATATAGATCCATCAGAGTGTTTGTAAACTAGGAAACCTTTCTGTCCGAAAGATCCACCAGCGTGATCACTAAATGTCAGTCTTGCACCACCAGTTGCATCATCAGAACCAAGAGATCCGTTGCCTCCATTTGTAATTGCATAGATACCGAGACCATCATCACCACGAAGTTCTAGTTGATAATCAGGTTCGGTGCCTGCGTTAATACCAACCTTATCAGAAGATACATCAACGAACAATGTATCACTATCAACTGCAAGATCATTGGTTAGCGTTGTCGTTCCAGTAATAGAAGTGTTACCAGAGACATTCAAGTTAGAACCAGCACCAGTGATATTCAGCGTACCAGTCATGCTGTCGCCAGCCTTGAGTACGTTGAGTGATGCAGCACCAGTTAGAGATGCTGTAATCGTAGAAGCAGAGAAGTTGCCAGATGCATCACGAATAACAGCAGTGGATGCAATGTTAGCGGAGTTAAACTGTACGTTACCTTCGTTCCAGATCTTCTGACCTAGAATTGTCATCGCATCAGCGTTAGCAACCTGTACGTTCAGAGCACCAGAACCGTCAGTTCCAGTACCACCCGTTGCAACCATTGCAACGTTGAAGTTTGCTGCCAATACAGAACTGTTGAAGAAAATACCAGGAGAAGATGCAACACCATCTTTTCTACCTAGATTTAGTTTTGCGGTTCCGCTATCACTCTCAAGTTCTGCAATTGTGCTAGTATTGCTATCCTCTAGACTAAAGGAATCGAAGTTAACTCTGTTGCTTGCAGTACCAATCTGAACTGCACCAGCAACTGTAGTCAAGTTACCAGAAATCAGACGACCAACCAGGATAGTATAATCTTCTGTGTTGTCATTAGTATCATCGTTAATGATAATATTGTTCAGAACAAAGTCACCAGCAGCCTGAGACTGATCATCATAGAATTTAACAGTGCTACTTGGAGTAAATGGTGTGGTGTTTAGAATAGCACCAGAGATGTAGACTGTTAGAACTAGATCTCCATTGTATGATTTGACTGATAGACTATCTCTAAAACCAGTACCCTCAATAAATCTTGGTAGTCTTCTCTCAGATAGAGTACCATATCTCATATTAAGAGCATTTTGATACCAACCACCTTGATTGCCATCCAATCTGTCAGCGTCTAGACCAGAGAATTCACCATCGTTAAGTGATGTCCAGACCTTCTGCCAAGTACCCCAGGTAGTAACCGCAGTACCAGAACCACGGAGCCACATGTTGTCATTGTCTGTGAATGCAAGTTGTCTTGCACCACCGTAAGTAGCGTCAAAGTCAACACCACCATTTCTTAGGGTCATTACTAGGTGACGTGTGCCACCATCAAACAGACCGTCTGCTTGGTTGTTAATGGTGTTGGAGACAATACCATCAACGAAGTTATTTGGTGTTGGAGAAGAAACTGGGTTGTTAGTACCAGTGATCAGTCTCAAGGTGTTGGTAGAAGAACCAACAATATTGATGTTGTAACTACCAGCGAGACGATCAGGTGGTAGAGTACCAGCGTTTTGATTACCTGAGTTCAGGTAGAATGCACCTTGTACACCGTCAAGCAGGTCAGCGTCAAGACCACTATCTGCACCAGTCTTCAGTTCGATAGAACCGTTTCCTTCCTGACCAATGTTGAATTGAGATTTTTTGTATCTAGCAACACCAATCGTACCATAGTCATCAGCAGAAATGGTTAGATCAGATGCTCTTTGAACGTCGAGAGAGACGTTTGCATACTGTCTATTAACAGTAGAAACTTTTGCTTCTAGAACAAGACCAGAACCACCACCAATTACTCCAGGAGCAACTGTGATTGTGTAGTCTGCACTATATCCACTACCACCATCAGTAACAGTTACATCAGTTACTTCGTTGCCAGCAACAATAATATTTGCTTTTACACCAGTACCAGATCCACCAGTTAGAGGAACATCGAAGTATTGACCATTTGTAAATCCAGAACCACCAACAGAGATGATAATGTCATCAACGAAGTTACCTTGAGTGAAGGATGATTCAAAGATCATTGGAGATTCGCCACGCTCGAACTCAATGATCGTTCCAGTTGGAATTGTGCTAGTTAGTGGATTATTGAGTGAGATAGTGGTTAGACCACCAACAGTTACAACACCTGTGATATTTGTATTTGCTTGAATACCAACAACAGTAGGTTGAACTTCATGTCCGACAAGTACATCAGAGTTGGTTGTGAATACCAACTGAGAAGAACCAGAACTTGCAGAACTATAAAGTTGAGCGAAGTACCTTGTTTCAGAACCTTTGATAGACTGAACTGCGAGGGCGAATGAACTGTCACCTCTTAAGAAGGTGAAGGAGTTTGCAGCGCCACTGTTTGCAAGTCTGTCTGTGTTGATAGTACCAGATTGGATATCATTAGCAGAAATTTGGTTGGAAGATAGAGATACCCAGTTGTTGCTATTATCAGCAGATGTGTTAACAACACGGTTGATATTAACCGTTACTGCAGGTACATCACTGCTGTCGATAGTATCAGTATCTTCAATAGCAATGTTGTTAACAATGTCACCATATAGTCTGCTCTCAATCAAGCAGTTACCTGTTGCTTGAGTACCAGATCCAGCAGGAGCAGAGAAGGTAACGGTAGGAGCAGAAGTATATCCCAAACCACCCTTATAACCATTGAAAGCGATGATTGTTACAGTAACAACCTCACCATTAGCAATGGTACATTCCGCAGCTGCTGCAACAGCACCTAGACCAGGAGATCCACCAGAGAAACTGACAGTTGGTGGTTGAGTATATCCAGAACCACTATCAGTAATATTGATTTGATAAACAACACCAGTTCTATACTCGGTTGCTTGAATTCTACCACCAGAGACACTACCAGTGAAGATATCATTCAGAGTAAATTGGATTGTTGGATCAGGAGCAAATCCTAGGAACAAACTATCCAAATCATTGTTTAGAATGAAGGAGGATTGGATATCCTGTTGGATCGCAATATCACCAGCAAGTGCGCCTTCGATAGAAAGTCTCTCTGCCTGATCGGCAACAGTAAAGACTTGGAACGGACGTAGAGCAGGGATCTGATCAAGAGAGATCTTACCACTATCAGTAAGTTCAACCAGTGCTCTAGGAACTGCGTTCGTAGAGTATGGTTTGTTGATGTAAGGTCCAAGGTTGTTAGTGATGAAGTCCTTAACCGCCTTCTGAGTTGGGATCTTACTGTCAGAAGAGTTAGCACCACCAAGTGTGTTGGATGCGTCGAAACCAGTAACAACAACGTCGCCACCCTTCAGTTTCAAGAATTCAACTTCAGAGATAGTAACAGTACCAGTAAAGGTAATAGCACCAGTTCTGTTTTCAATCTTAGCGAATGTACCAACCTTAAAGTCACCTAGTTCGTCAGTACCAGAGACATAAACACGACCATAAAGTTCAGATACTTGCTCATTTGCTTCAACCTTAGTACCACCGTTTTCTGGTAGTGCTAGGTAGTTAGTACCAGAACCTGCGAATTCCCAGGTGTGAGAGGAGGAGTTAACAATCGATGGTCTGTGTAGTTTGATTGTTGCACCTTGCAGAGAAGATGTAGAAACTGCCTGACCAGTTGAAATGTCTGTAAGATCCATAGGATCTCCAGTACCATTATCAAATGTAAGTTGTGCAGCGAAAGGAGGACCAACAGTAACACCAGTGATTGCATCAATGAAGTATTCAATATCTTCGTTGGTGTTTCTATATCCGTCAATCTTAGCAATGTAGTGCTCAAGAGGTTCTCTACCAAGACCACTAACTGTTAGAATAGTTCTACCAGTTGGTGTAGAAGAAACGTTGGTAATAGTCGCTTGGTCAAAGCTGTAGCATTCTTCTCTATATCCATTTGCTCTAAGTGCAAATTGACCGAAGTTAGTAGCAGAGTTGGTAATAGATGCATAACCACCACTTTCACAGAAGACACCATCAGCACAGAAGATAACGAAGACCGAAACCAACTGAGTGTAACCATCGTTGATAACCTTATAACCTGTACCACCAAAGGAGACAATCGTGAATGCCGCAGCAACCATCGACTTACCTTGGTTCGGGAACGATGCTGTTCCGTCTAGTTCTAGACCAGGGAAAGGACAGTTAGGTTGCTTGACCTTAGAACCGTCAATTAGAGCACCGCCACCACCTAAGAAGGAGATAACAGATGCGTTCTGAGTGTATGGTGATGCTTCAATGATTGGGAAGTCATCAAAGTCGCCGCGAATAGCAACTCTCTGATTATTTTGATCATAAGCAAAACTATCAGGATATGTTCTGATCTCAGTGGTATCGAATAGAGTACCGTAGTTATAAGTTGTAGATCCAGGTTCTGTACCATTTGTAGGATCAGTAGCATACTGAAGGATGCTGTCAAGCAGATCCATTTCAGTATCAATGGTAGCAGCAACGTTTGCACATGCAGGAGCACCACCAATAGATGCATATGCTGCAACTGAATTGTCGTCAGTACGCTTGAATGTATGTGCAGACTGTGGAAGATGCTTGACCGAGTTTGCTAGAGAACCTTGGTATACATGAGTAGACTGTGGTTCATGCTTGATTGCATTAGCAGTAGCACTTACAAATGTATGTGCCGAAGTATCAGAAGATGTACCAACTTGAAGCGTGAAGGTTCCATCTTGACGCTTGACACTGCCTGCAGCAGCAGAAACAAATGTATGTGTAGATGTATCTCTAGGAATTGGTAGACCAGTAATCTTGAAAGTATCAGTAGTTACATCAGAAATAGCAAACCATCTGCCACTTGCATATTCGTAATTACGTGGATATGTATGCTGAGTTACGTTGTTGTCTAGAGTGCAAGTAAATGTTAGAGCACCATCATCAATTTTGATATAATCACCATTAGACCATCCATGACCTGCTAGGGTAAAAGTGATCTCTCCTAGAGCAGGATCATAATCTGCATCAGTAATAGTATGTGATGTAGAACCAACACTTTGGATAGCAATAGACTTACCAGCAAATGGATCTTGTCCAGGACGTGGATATGTCTTAGGATCGCTAGGATCAGTTAGGCAAGTGAAGGTGAAGGAGTTGTCTTCTAGAACAACGCCACGTCCAACACCCAAACCATGCTGTCCAACTGTGACTTCCATGATACCAGTTGTTGGATCATAGGTAGCACCTGTTGGTGTGAAATACTTGTTAGGACCAGACTTGCCTACATTTAGAGTAATTGTCGTATCTGTTCTAGATACGATTGGCATAGATCTGCCAGAGTATGGATCAATACCAGAACGAGGATAACTCTTGACTGCATCAAAGTTATCCATTGCACAGGTGAAGCTCAATGCACCGTCAGATAGAACGATGCCTTCACCAACACCCAGATTGTGTGTACCAATTGTGATGTCCAGCAAACCAGTTGCGGGATCATATGATGCACTAGTTGGTGTAAATTGCTGATCAGCAGCAGATGCACCAACGTTTACTGTAATAGTATTTGTTGTAGTTCCAGTGATAGCAAGAGTATTGCCATATGCTGGTTGTCCAACCGCAGGTAAATAATGCTCAGACCTGTTGCTGTCCATTGCACAGGTGAATACAAACGATTCTGGTGCAAGTCTTAATGCTTCGTTTGTAGACAATCCATGAGCAGTTGCAGTAGTGATTGTGAAATCACCGTTTGCAGGGTTGTATGTTGCGTCAGTTGGAGTGATTAGTTGTAGAGGGGCAGAACCAGGATCTACTAGGATGTTCCAATCAACAAACTTAGGAATATCAGATGTTGTATCTACAGTGTCATAGATGATGATTGTTCCATCAGTCTTTGCACTTACAAAAGAGTGAGCAGACTGTGCTGTTCCGCCAGTTGGAACTGTGCAAGTTACTGTAGTGCTACCACCAGAGGTATTTACATTTGTGATAGCATAGTCTTTACCGAAGTTAGAATCAAATCTTTCTGGAGATGCGTGACTACCGCCACCATTGTCAGTACAACTGAAAGTTAGAGCACCTTCTGTAAATGCAATTCTGTCATTGGTAGTAGGTGCGCCCTGAGTTGGAGTTGGGAACGTTACAGTTACCGTACCATTTGCAGGATCGTATGTTGCGGTGGTTGGTGTTAGGTCAATATAGTTACCCGTTGTCCAGTTACGCATCGCAGCGGTTGCATAACGTGCAACTTGAGTGAATGCATATCTTGTGGCACCAATCTCTCCAGCAGGAATACCAGTTAGTGCAGCACCACTGTAGTATGCCTCTGCTTGTGTTAGAATACCAGCGTTACCACCAAGTGCCAAGTCTCTTGTTAGACCCTTGAGGATGTAACCAATATCTCTACGGCACTTTCTCTCATCAATATTGTTTAGACCTAGAGAAGGATATGCTGCAATAGCATCCTTGTATGCCTGATCTGCAATAAGATCTTTGTTCCTTGCAATCAAGTATGCAGCATCTAGATATGTTCCAGATGTGTCATTTGCAACAACATCAATGAACAAATATGTTAGTGTATTGATTGCACTTTCTACGTTTGCACAAGCAACACCAGTTTGTGGATCTGGAGCAGTAGAAGTAATTACACTATCATCAAAATATCTTGTGATGCTAGAATATACAGGAGTGTAAATTGGTTCAGTAGGAATTCTGGTTCCAGTTCTCCAGTTACACATTGCGAAGACTGCTAGTTCTCTAGCATATTCCATCGCACGAACGGTTTGAATGATCTCGTTATCTACAAGACCAATCTTTGCACCAACAATATACTTCTCACCTGCTTCAATAATGTTGTGGTTAGAACCAAATTCAAGGTCACGACATAATGCATTCAAGAAGTGAACAATATCTTGACGGCACTGATCGTCGTCTACTGGAATACTGAAACTTGGATATAGTTTCTGACCATTAGAACATTCTACTAGAATGTTATCAAGTCTTACTGTTTCATCTTCTAAAGCAGGAATTGCAACAGCTGTAGTAATAGTTGCTTCACCAGTTACGGTGTTATCATATACAAAATTTGTAATGTTGTAAGAATTTCCACCATATGTTACTGTACCACCACTTACATAAGTATGCTCGAAAGTGGATGCACCGAGGAATACCTTGAAAGTTTTTGCAGTGCTGTCTAGATCATAGACAGAATAGTAATACTTAGCAAACTCTGCATTTACTTTTCCTACAACTTCATCAGCAATGAAGTCTCTGTTGTTACGGATGAAAGTAACAGCATCTTGATATCTTCTATCAACAGGAGAAGAAACTGGGAATTTGTTTGGAGAGTTGAGTAGCGATAGAGTAACAGTCTTTGTATAAGACTTTGCTACTGCAAACTGACCTGGGTCATAGTTAGCATTTGTTAGAGAAGCTGCCTTCTTTGGAATAACAAATCTTCTAGAACGACCATCAGCATCTTCAATAACTTTATAAATTCTCTGCTTACCCATCAAGAATGATAGGTCAGGAGAAACAGTAGAAAGACCAGAGATTTCAATCTCTTGACCTTCTTTAAAGTTGTGAGTGTTTTGTCTACCAACTAGTTCGTTGGTGTAGAATACAATACCACCAAGATCTTCTGCGTTACCAAACTGTGCATTTTGGAAACCGCCAGTAGCAACTGCTGCTTGACCTTGCTGTGAGAAGTCAATTCTTACAATAGGTACAGTTGTAGTGATATCTTCATCAACAGATACAACTTCACCTTCTGCTCTGATCGACTTGAGATCGGTACTGTCAAATGTGAACTCAGTAACAGATGATGAGTAAATGTTATATGATGTCCCAGTTCCATTTTCTGGAATTGTTGGACTATTCAGAATTGGTACAAGTAGAACATCCCAATAAGTAGGAGAGTTGTCACTATTGATAGATGCAACTTCGTAGAAACCAATAGAAACACCACCAGTAGTTGCAATTTCAATTTTTGTGCCAGGTGGAATTTCAGTTAGAGGACTTTGATACGCTCTAATTGTATTGGCATCTGTAGAACCAGTGACCTGAGACGCACCATTACCAACATCACCACCAATATCAGAACCTCTAGAAGCAGAGGTGATATATCTAAATTGTTCACCAGCAACGAAAGAACCACTGGATAGTCTTACATCAATAGTACCACTAATGTATGCACTAGCACCAGTAGTCTCAGCGAATGCTACATCAACAATATTTGCTCTAGCACCAGTGTTAACACCAACAACTGTTAGACCACTAACAAGTCCTTGTAAACCTGTGTTCTGTTGGAATGTAACACGGAACTGTTCTGGTCCAAAGATTTGATGACCAATTGGGAATGTAGTTCCAAAATCACCATTAGCATCATAGTCAACTTGGATTTGCTGTTTGTCGTCAAAGACCATAGCAAAGTCCCAAGTGGAAACTGCGTCTCCATTGGAATCAATCTTATCTCTGTAAGTAACACCAGTAACGTAGTTCTTATCACCAAACTTAAAGATGTGCTTACCTGGGTTATTAGGTCTGATAATTACCAGACGAAGGTTGTCACCAACAACAGATGCATCAGGTGGTAGAGAGATTGGGTTATCTTCTACATAATCACCACCAGAGACGATCAGTGTTTCTTTAACACCAGGAGTTGCCCACGCTAACTGCGCTGCTTTCTTAATCGTTCTAACTGGGTTAACTGCCGAACGACCATCGTTCAAGTCAGAACCAATCTGAGACGAAACATAAATTCTACCACCAACGTCATTCGTTGCTAGGTTTAGAACATATTCTGTGGTTGCAATCTTATCAGATCTATCACCTAGTAGTGGTGTAATAGATCTTGGGAATACACCAGAATCTCCAGTATCGTTATATCTGAATGCATTTGGATCTTCTACTCTGAAACCAATATGCTTAAAGTTAACCTCTCCATTGAGGACTACGCCATCTTTATGTTCAGGAGCAGTGTCACCTGTTTGTCCGCTGTTTAGCGCCTGATACATGTTGTTACCGAAATAACGGTAACTATCTTTTTGAAGAATAACGTTTGAAGACCACGGAATACCCGTGTTATTCGCATATGTTTTGAGGTTTGGACCTCTAAAGTTTGCGTCTGGAGTAACAAAGTTGTCAATATCCAGGTTTAGAATTCTCGCCGTGTCGGAAATAATCGACGTAGAGGTTCTAATAGCACCGTTAATATCAAGTTCAAAGTCAACCGTGTCAAGAACTGCAGTACCTTCTGCACCACTACCATTACCACCAGTAATTGTAACTTGTGGTGCTGAGCTATATCCACTACCAGGATCATTAACTGCAATACTTACAACTCTGCCATTGAAAATAAAAGCAGATGCTAGTGCTTGTGTGCCACCAACTAATTGTGGTGGTCCAACCGTTACAGAAGGTGGTGTAGTATAACCAGTACCACCTGTGACAACATCAATGTTATTGATCCTTTCGCCCGTTCTGTTAATACCAACACGGGGCAAATTTGTAGCATCGTCTAGTTGAGTTCGTAGAACTTCTCGTTCATCCGCACCCGCGCCGCTACGAATTGTGAATTCATTTTCACCGATAAAAGCGGGTTTTCCACCCTTGATAAACTCTTTATCGGAATTAATCTGAAAACTCATGGTGTTCCCGTGCCCTTGACTTTTTTCCTATCTTATATTTAGCATCAAGCCCAGTCGATACTTATAACTTGAGTTTGTGCAATCCACTTAATTGTGTTGGTTGTACCTGCTCTGGTAGTATTATAGCTAAATGTGTTTGTACCACCAAGAGGATCGATATTCCAAGTTTGTCCATTGGGAATATCATCTTTGATAACAGTAGTCAACGTTGATAGCAGTGATGTTGCTCCAGATGCATTACAGAACAATGCTGTTTCCAATTTAGCATTGTAAATCTGACCGAGAGGATTTACTGCAATAATATTTCCAGTGATAAAATTAATTGTGTTGTTACCAATATCAATCAACGTACCATTATTGTCCAACTGAAGGACAGCGGTGTTAATACCCCTTAATATGTACTGTGTACAAGAGCTATCAGTATACGATGAATTTTTAAGTTCAAAGCTGTTAAAATCTTTTCCGTTTCGCAACTCATCGACAACCGTAGTTTTATCGATAGAAAAACCACCAACGGAATCAAAATTTTCTATTGTAGTTGCCATTTTTACTTCTTAGTTACGTGGGAAACAAATGTGAATGTAACAGTGTTGGTATCAGGAACATCTGCACTTAGAACAGTATTAATCCTTACCTCATTTGTAGCGGGAACATACTCAACAGTAGCATCAAATAGTTTGATACCTGTTCTGAGGTTACCATATTCTGTATGATACACATCAGTGCCATCGTCAGTCATAGCGAATTCAATGAATTCTCTATCTCCGCTGTTGGTATTTATTGCACAGACTGTTGTCTTAGCAGCACATGATGTTGTGCTAGAGTAAATAACAGAATTTCCTTGATCTGTTGTTCCTTTGACTAGACTATAATCTTGAGATCTAATAATACAATCTTCCAGTTCAACAGTCTTAAGATCATTCTTAAGTAGAGTTAGTCCTGTGAAATTACCTCCACCAAATCCAGTGTTAAATCCAACATCACCATCACTAGTAAGTCTGATAACTGGATCAATTGTAATACCAGCAGAGATACCAATATCAAACTTTGCTTTACTTGAATGTAGGAAAGTAGTATCTGCTACAGTATTGTCAAGAGTAGTTGCAGCACTATCAATTGTGAGTAGCGAAGCGGTAACTTCTAATTCATCAGATGTTACTGATCTGATAGTATCAATGCTGTAGAAATCCAATGCTTGCGTTGTGAGCTGCATTGTGTTGTTGCCATCATTATAGAAGAACAGAACGTTCTCATTGGCACCAGGAGCAGTCTCTGGGATAATGTAAGTATTTTGGTCAACGTCTTTGACGCCACCGAGAGAACCCCAGTTATTTCCATCATATCCCTCAAATTGACTGTCAGTTGAGTTAAATCTAATAGCACCTTGTGCTTCAGCACCTCTATCACTAGTACCACCAACAGGTAGAACAAGAGTAGATGTTGCATCAATTTCAACTCTCTTTCCAGCGTTAGGTCTGATAATTAAATCGTTAACGTCTGTAGAGATTGCATTGTTGCTCATACGGAGTTCACCGTTGACAACAAAATCTGTAAGACCTAGAGGATCAATTCTAAATTCAGATGTTTCTTCAACAGTGATTGCGTCTACTGCTGTGTATACCCAACGTAGAGTTGCAGATCCGTTGGTAAAGTTATTTCCAGAAGTATCTCCTGGTTCAGAACCAGAAGTTGCGGTAACACCTGCTACCATTACTTCATAGATGTCATTCTTCCACTTGAGATACGCACCAACTAGTACAGGTGTATTAGCAGTCCAGTTGACATATGCTGGTGCAGCAACGTTGTTAGAACGCATCTTCTTAACGTTCTGGAACTCCATGTGGAATGGAGAGAACTTCATTGTATTAACAGCGTTGTTGTAGAACCACAACGTGTTATCGTTTGCGCCAACAGTTTGTTCTGCTAGGATATATGTGTTACCGTCTAGGTCACGAACACCACCCAAGGAAGACCAGGACTGGTTAGCACCACTGTAACCCTCATATTGATTAGTCTCAGTGTTGAAACGAATAGCACCATTACCATCAGTTGCAACAGGGAAGTTGGGTCTTGCTGCACTATCACCTGAAGGAATAATAATAGACGTTGCAGCAGAAACTCTTACGTTTTGACTTGTCGATGCATCAGGAGTAAGAGTTAGTTCTTCACCATTAATAGAAGAAATAACATTTTCAGAAATTCTTGTCTTCTCATTGACTTCAATCAGAGAAGTTGTCTTGATATAACCAGTGCTATCTAGATTACCATCAGTATCAATGGTAATATCATCATTAATCGCAAGATCAGTACCACCAAGAGTTAGACTACCAGCAGCAGTAATAGTTAGGTTTGGTGCTGTTGCAAGAGTTGCGATTGCCGATGCATTAATATTACTACCATTAATAGTTGTCGCTGTAAGAGCACCAGCAGCAGCAAGATTAACGTTTGTTGCGTTAATCGTAGTGCTCGTTAGAGTTGGAATAGTAACAAGATCAGTTGCAACATCAGTCTCAATCAAATTTAATGTTTGTACTGAAGTTACGGAAATAGAAGCACCAGAACCAAATACTCTTGGGTTATTTGGATCAATAGTGATAACTGCTTCCAAATTATCTTCACCGCCCATATTAGGGTGGATCGTACAATAATAATAAAGAGGAGATGCTGTAGTTTCTGTTACTTTGAATTCCGCAGAGTTACCTGTTCTCGTAACACCCTGTGTATATTCAGTACCACCAAAGTTTAGAATGGCACTACCAGCAGCAGTTGGTGCTGCACTAAGTTGAACAGAGGATGAGTTAGGAACTGCAATGACTGTGGTTCCTGCAGGAATTGCGTCAGTTCCGCTGATGTAGAGAACTTGCATTCCAACCTGAATGCCAGTAGAACTAGAAACAGATAGAATTGTATTTCCAGAAGATAGAGTTGCTGTTACATTCTCCACCAAACTTGGAGAGAAAGGACCGTCTCTAAATTCACTTAGAGCAAATACATGACTTCCTTCATAATTGAAGACATATGTGTTACCAACATATAGTGTTAGATCTGGAATATAAGCTCCATCTATCAAGAATTTGAGATTACTTTCTGCAGCAGTTAGAGTTAGTGGATTTGCACTGTTGCTAGTTCTTACAACCTGACCTGCTGAGTAGTTATCATTGCTGGCAATAACACCAGTAATTTGAGATCCATCATCTAGAACCTCATAGATAACTTGATCTGTGCCAGCATCACTTACCCCAGATGCTGTAACGGTTGTAGTTCCAGATGTTCCAGGTACGTTTGCAGTGAGATTATCATTTGCAGTATATCCATAACCTCCAGATGTAAAGTTAACTGCAGCTACCTCACCTTGGTCATCGATGTCTACATCAGCAACAGCGCCAGTTCCAGTACCACCAGAAAAAGAAACTCCAGTGACTACTCCTTCGGATCCTCCTGTGCCTGGTGTTACGATATCAGCAGATTCAATAGCACCACCATAAGTTCTGATCGTATTCGATGTTGTGAAAGCACCCAATGCTGCTGTGAATGATAATTTAACACCATCAATAGATGTTACAGCATATACGATATCTTGTACCAGATCTGCAGGATCAACTCCAAGAGTGTCACCTTCAAAATAACCAACACCACCATTAGAAATGGTAACTGTATTGATAGCACCTAGAGAACTGATGGTATAGTTAAATGCTACACTCTGGTTGCCATATGGTGGAACAGCAGTAAATGTAGCAGAACCAGCTGTAGTTGGTGTATCTGACAAAGACATTGACCACTGCTGGGTGTCTGCGTTAAATTGTACATTAGCAACTGTAGTATTGGCAGCAAGAGCACCAGTTCCAGTAGCAGTAATTGGAGAACCATCTACAAGATTTAATGCATCGGTTGCTGTAATATTAACCTGGCTAAGTGGATTTCCATCTTCCGAATCAATTGTCGCACTGAAAGTATATGGGGTAGGTAAAGTTAAAACATCACCAACTGTATATCCAGTTCCATAACCAGCAAAACTAAAATTCTCAGTGTCAACAGATCCAGGATTGTTGTTAACTGTAAATACAGCACCAGAACCACCACTAGTTTGTGTTACATCATTCTCATCCTGATATTCCATATCAGCATTGATTGGAACCAGATTATCCGCATTTGAATAACCAGTTCCACTGTTAGTAATGGTTATGATTGTTACTTGTCCTTGGTCTACTGTAATAGACGCAACAGCACCTGTACCTGTGCCACCCGACAGTCCAACATCATCATAACTACCATCTTCATACCCAGAACCATTTGCAGTGATCGTTCCAGCAATAGGGAGAATAGTAATGTTTGCTGTTGTTCCAGATCCAGTTCCACCTAGTAAATTGACGGCAGAATAAGTTCCTGCTACCATACCAGCACCAGCATTAGTGATGCTACCTATGAATGATAGAACCTCAATAGTAGCAGCAGCATTTCTACCAGTACCACCTGTTAGAAGAATATCGTTATATGTTCCTGCCTCATATAAAGAACCAGGACTAGTTACTGAAATATCAGCAGTTGTTAGAAAATTCTTTTGTACAAAACTATCACCATAAGTTTTGTATCCAGTTGGTGTAAAGTCAGCATACTTTTTACCTCCACCAACGACACCAAGAGTTCCTACTTCTACTTTGTAGAGACCTAGGTCTTCGTCGTTTGTATATGCTAAACTTGGAGAGGTGATGCTACCATCACCCAGTTTTAAGATGCCAGTCGATAGGTCACTACCGCCCTGTGCAACGTTGAAAATTTGTGTACTGATCTCATTAATTTTGACCCTTTGCTGTTCAAAGGTATCAGTACGTGCTACATTAATTGCTGGCATTTTTGATTAACTCGCGCAGAAGGGACTTTATTTCAGAGACTTCATTCTTCAATGTATTTATGTCCTCTAACGCGGAACCTAGCTGCAAAGATTTCCTCCTTGCAGCTATTGCAGAATCGTCCAAATTGATGATGGCACCTGTGTTTTTGTCTCTTACGAGACCATCATGCCCTTCAACCTTGATATGCTTCATGCGCGGAAAATCAGAAGGATGCAACAGCGCGAATGTCTTGGACCTTAGGAGCGAATGCTGGGTCTACGGACTTCATAACAATCTTCACTCCAAACGAGGAGAATTCAGGTAGATCAGAGACACTGTACTTGAATTCTTGATAAGAAGATTGCTTTTCAACAGTACCAGAGATGCTATTCTCGCTAGTCGCAAGTTCTAGTACATCTGGTGAACCATCTGTATTGAAGTATACCCAATCAATATCATCAAAGTTCTCCTGACTAGACGCTTTCTTAATTCTGTAAAGAACTCTGATGTTCTCAGTTTCTTTTACATTAACTGTTAGTCTAACATCAATAGATGTTCCAGGATTACTGATACCGATTTCCTTAGTTACATACTTAGCAACAGAAGAACTGTTCTTGGAAGTATCTTCTGCAACGAAGTCAATACCATTAGAGTATGTCAAAGTTCCTACTTCTAGATATCCAGCTTCTTCAGCAGGTTGATTAGGATAAGAAATAATATCACCAACTCTAAAGATATCAGCAACTTGATCCGCAACTACAGAGTTTCTAGAGAACAATGCATTGTCTACAATTCTTCCAGTGTAGTCATTTGCTAGAGGTTGAACATCAGTTCTAACTCTGAGTTCTTGTGTCTTGCTATTCCAGATAACTGCTTTACCAGTAATCTTATTGTCGTAAGTCTGAGCAGTATTAGATGGGTTACGTGCAATGATTGTAGCACCATCATTAATATCAAATAATAGTTCAGATGGATTAGAATCTACAGTAACTGAAGTCTGACTTAGTTGGTTTCCAAGAGTAACAGTTTCTCCTTTTTGGAAGAACTGCTGCGTCTTGACCTTGACATATACAACAGCACCATTTATTCTAGCAATAGTACCAGATGCCTTGGTTGTTTGACCTTGAATAGTCTGGTTTGCTTGGATTTCTGTTCCACCAGCAAGTTGGAATTGATAGATTGGATAGAACTTAACAACCTGATCTCTTCTACCAAATCTATTTTCTTTACCAGAAGCATTTTCAATTCTGCTGCTAGAGGTTTTAACAGTAGCATTTCCTAGATCAACTACTGGAGATAGATGACTTACTGTAGAAGAAATAACCATCTGATACTGTAGGGAACCCTCAGTAATATTATTGAGAGTTTCATTAATATCAGAAGCAATCATCTTCTGATTTGTGAAATATTGTGGTTCATTTAAGAACGCTCTCTCAAATGCTGATTGATCGTAAGAGTTGTAATTTGTAGTAGCAGAATCTACAGGGATTACATCAGTTGTCTTAACAGAACATTCTAACTTAGTGCCAGTGAATGATAGATATCCTACTTGTGGATATAGAGTTTCAAACTTTCTATTGTAAGTGGCATAAACATTATCGCCACCACCAAAAGAGTTTGCAGAAGCATCAGTAACAGAAGTAATATTGTAAGTATCAATACCACTGTTGGTGATTTGGAAGAGTGTGCTATTCAAAGCAGCAGATGTGATACCACCTGTTTCTTTAGCACTTCTGTAGTAAACGTAAGATTTACCACTGTCTTCAAAACCATTGTCTCTATGAGAAACTTTTAAGATGCCGTTGTTGTTCTTGAATAGCAATGAATTTGCATTGCTATTTGCACTAGCATTAGTTTCAAATGGATTTGATTTGAGTAACTCATAACCAAGAGACTTATTCTTGAGTTTCAGTGTAGCAGGTCTTGTGATATCAAACTCTGCACGATACATCTTGAATTTTAGATCTTCAAAGATATCTTCTTGCCAACTCTCAGTATTTTGAGACTTGTAAACAGAACCTAGAGCAGGTTGTGTGGTGATAACAGTGCTTGTAGCAATATCAGTCTCACCTAGTCTAGACGCCCAGAGTTTGTAGTCAGTAGAATCTGTCTCTACAACTAGAGCATACTCTGTATCATTTTGTAGATATACAGGATAATCAAACTTAAAGTTTGTTGGTGTGGTAGATTTTGTAACACCCTCTCTGTCGATTGAAACACCCATTCTTACTGCAGGTGTGTCAATCTCAATAAAGGTTTGGATTTCACATCCACCTGCACCATTACCAATACCTTTGACAACAACAGAAGGTGGTTCAGTATAACCAAAACCACTTAGAGAAATCTCAGTGTTGTAAATTTTACCACCAGAAACTTCTACTCTTGCTGTTGCAGTAGAACCACCAGGAAGTTGTGGACTTTCAATAGTTAGAATTGCACTGTCATAATTTTGACCAGGGTTTGTCACCTTGATATCAGACAACTTACCACTGTCTTTTGCAATTGTTAGTTTTAGATTAGTGCCGTCCGTAGCATTTGATAATGTGACAGAAGGAATTGATAGATCTTCATTCTGCACAAAAGATTTACCGTTATGGTTGCTAAGAACAACAGTGTATACTTGCTCATTAGTCAGACTATACTTACCAGATGCAGTTGCAACTAGTTCTACATTGTTCTTGTCAAAGATTTGTAGAATAGGACCTGAAGCAGCAGAAGATAAACCAGTTACATTCTCACCTTTGTAAACAGCAACATCACCGTTTGCATAGCACTTGAGGAAAGTGTTTGGTGGTAGTGTTTTCTCGGATCCAGGAACAATGTTCTTTCCTGGTTTTTCTGCATCTACATTAGTGATATATGTTTTGATTGGTACATTTGTACTCTTCTTGCTGAAGAATAGATCTAGACCAGTAATAAAGCATCCGCCCTCTAGGTTCTCAACCTTAAAGGTTTGTGCAAGTGGATTAGGTCTTACAGGATTATCAGTATTGCTTTCGATCAACTGAACACCTTCGTTAGACTTAAAGTAAGAAGGTCTTGTAGATACAATGCTAGAAGGATTTTCTGGCAGGACACCAGTAGCATAATACTTAACTTCAGTATAGCTATCTACATCTTCTTTTGCTTTATTTGAAGAACTGGATGTAAATCTGAATGTTAGAATACCAGAAGTGATTGATACTTCTTCAGCATCTGTATCATATCCAACTGTATCGATATCACCAGTCCATGTTGCATTCTCTAGTGGTGGATAACCAGCAGGAAGAATGATTAGACCAGAAGCATTACCATACTCATCAGTTGTGATAGGACCGTTGAATGCAGACAAAGAGTTACCAGCAATACCAGTAAATCTTAGGTCTGGGTTTACCCAACGATCAATTTTTCTACCCTCAAGGAATACATACATCCTTGTATTGGGTTTCATTCTTCTGATTACAAACTTGACAGGGGTGCTTCTTGCATAGAATGACAAAGCAGTAGAAACAATATTGCCATTGACTGTCTTAGATTGAACACCTTTACCAATATCATTGTTTTGAGGACTGATGTTGGAAGAACTAGAGATAGCAGCACTTTCTACAGTTGCATTTGCTTGCTGAGTATTGATTTCACCAAGAGAATTAATTGCAGTAAAGGAAGGTGCTGTTCCAACCCAGTTAACAACAAAAGAGTTGTGGATACTAGAGAACGCTTCCTCAACACTATCTTTTGCTAAGAAAATGTTGAATAGAGTTGTGTTTGTATCTACGATGATTGGTTCTTCTGTTTGATCATACCACTGATCAATAGAAGGAGAAACTTCACCATCACCAACGTATTGTAGAACAACGAATGGATTTGGATTGAGTTCTTTAGATGCAGATGGATTACCTAGTAGTTCTAGATCTGTATATGGTAGAGATACAAGACTTCCTGTTTTCTTATAACCAGAAACTGCTCTCTGATCTTCTCTAGTATTAATTTCTACAAGAGAAATACTATCTTCTTTAGATTGTGGACGCAATACAGACTGTTGAGGATCAATAGCACATACATGATCCAAAGACTTGAGATTGCCTCTGTGTGCTTCAAAGTTATCAACAAAGAAACCAGACTTAAATCTGTCTAGACCAACACTATCCTTGACCTGCATATTGAGAGCTTGTTGCTCAAGAATGCTGAGTGTGGTATAATATTCAAGACGTTCAATGCGTTTCTCCAGTTTACCAATATCACGCATTGTGTAGCGTCTATTGTCAACGGGGGTAATTCTCACATCTTTGCTTGTCTTTGTATATGCAGGAATATATGCATAAAAGAGAGCGACTGCATCTTCAATTGGATCTGGCTTTGTTGGGTTCAAAGAAGAATTACCCTCCTTCACAACAAAGTCACCCTTTTGTGTCAAGAACACACCATCAATACGATCAAGATATTGAACCTGACTGAATGAGAATGTATACTCAAGATTAGAATCAGGAGCAGGGGTGCTAGCAATAACAGATCCATTGCCTGCAAAAGATCCTTCGGTTACTTCTAGTAGAGACTTATCGAGATAACCTGGGATGATAGCATTGACATCAACCTTTGGTCTGAAGTCAATTACGTTCTTAAGTTCAATGTTACCTAGAACTGCAGAGTTGAAAGAAGGAATTTCGTCTTCAGTAACACCTGCTTCATGTAGATAACTGTCAATAGTAACGAAGTCTCCTTGAGATTGCTGGAAGTAATCAAATGCAATAACAAGTTGACCACCAGCAGATTCAAATCCAGGTTTTAGGACAATTCTAGATACCTCATAAATGGTATCTCTCTGACCATCATCAAAAGTATATCTGGATGTTACATCTGTACCAGACACTAGGTTACCAGCAGTATCAACCTCAGGTGGTTGAGATGGAGTACCTTCATAAACATATCTGAGTTTGAATACGTCAGAGTATGATAGAGTTTCAATAACCTCTGTATCATAATCTGTTCCTCTCAAAGGAATAACGCGGTCACCAGATGCAGTAACAACAATTCTCTTGTTTCTTACAGCAGTCTTAAGTCTTGGTTTTGCGTTAGATACTTCTAGAGTTGCAGTCAACTTGAGTTTAGGGAAGTCACCATTGCTAGGAATAGTACCAAAGTAACCTTCGCTCAATGCTAGACTAATAGATCCAGATGTTAGACCACTAGCAGTATCTGTAGCAGAAGTAATAGATACAGAATCTTCGGGAATATAAATGATATCTCCCTTGGCGATGTTAGGTGCATCACCTGGGTCAAGTACAGTTACAATATAATTTGCTTCAGTAAATGCAGCAAATCTTTGTGTACCGAATGGCAACTGTGCAGCAAATGTAATTAGACCACCACTAGAAGAAGCAGTAGTAACAAAATCTCTACGGAAGTAATACTTAATCTTAGTATCGTCACCACCAGCAGAGATCTTTTCTACTTGTTTGCTACCTGTTGGGAACAATAGTGTGCCACTTGTAGTATTGACACTCTTTGGACGCAATCTTACAATACTTGTGTTAGTAACATTGCCAGGAAGAGCAGTATCTAGATAAATTCTAGTCTTAGCAGATCCAGCAGGAGTTGTAGCATATTCTACGAGAGCTCTGACTAGATTATTGTCATCATCAGAGAACTGAACAAGATCGCCAGGAAGAAGTAGACCAGCAGCGTTTGCACTGAAACTTGTAGATTCTACAAACATCGTGCCTTTAGTTCCAAAGAACGTAAAGTCTGTTACATTAGAAATCTCAGAGTATTCCTGATTATCTACTACTAGATCACCACTAAACTTGTTACCACCACCAGATCCATAAGAAGAACCAATAGACTTAACATTATTTGGTGTGTATGTTGTTACACTATTTCTGAATAGAACTGCACGAACTTCAGCAGCACCAGAACTATCACCAGAACCAGCAATTACAACTTCAGGTGGTTGAGAGAACTCAATATTTCTTAGAGCATTTCTATTATTGATGTCAACTTTATAGACAGCAGAACCATATACAACTGCGTCTAGTTTAGAAGAATCGTAAGTAACACCATTCAATTGAACAGTTGCACCGCTAGTATATCCAGATCCTCTCTTGAGAGTGATGAAGTGGGAAATAGTATTGTCTTTTGCAACTTTTACAGTCTCACCACTTTCAGATCTAATTGTTTCACCAGATTTAAATTCACCAGATAGTGTCTTAACGAAGAGTTGATTATCTGTGGAATATACACCAGATGCTGTACCTTCAATAACACCATATGCACCACTGTCTAGACCGAAGATATATTTACCTTCTTCAAATGCAGCAGGAGTTGGTTCAGATTCTAGTAAGATCTTGGTGAAGAACTGAGGATCAAAATACGCAAATTTGAAAATACTATTATATGTCGCTGCACCACCTGCAAGACGACCTTTAGATAGAATGATATCGCTATCAGAATTGAAACCAGCACCTCTTTGCTCTAGTGAGAAATTGCTTGGTTTTACCTTACCAATAACAGGTGTGATAGAATTTCTGTAGTCTACGATCTCACCCCAGTATGGGAATGGATCTGCTTGTGATAGTGCATCATTTTCACTGAGGAATAGTGTTCTCTTCTTGGTAGGATCACTATCATCATAATCAATCAAAAGATTTTCAATCTCTGCCTTGTTACCAAACACAGTCAATTCTAGGAACTGCTGGTTTACGTTGCTATCAATGCCTGGTCTGTTGATTGTAGCAAAAGATAGTGTCTTTACAGAACCAACACTCTGACCAAAACCATTATCAAGTCTTGTCTTAATGAAATAGATTTCACCATAATCAGTTTGGAAGTTTGCATCAGTGATGGAACCTAGTGTTGGTTGACCATTCAAACCATTTACTTTAATAGTAATAGTTCTGATTGCATCATTTGGAGTGAAGGAAAGACCTCTTCTAGCAATAGTTTGTCTGTGATCTGTTGATCCTTCAGTTCCATTTAGACCGATAGATCCATCTGTGAATGTTTGATATAGGAATACATCAGGATATGCAGTTAGATCAGAACCTTCTTTGTTTAGAGGAATACTACCATATACATTAGTAACGTTGAGAGATGGTAGACCTCTTGTTTTGAGAGTTACATTGTCACTAGAAAGACTTTCTCTTGCTTTGTTGATCTCAAGATACTTAGTTTCTTTATTGACAATTTCATATCCTTTAACATATGCCTTACCAGGACCAATGCTAGCAACCATTTTTCTGGAAGCTTCACTAGCAGTGTATCCATTGTATAGACCAAACTCATCAGCACCATAAATGCCTTTGTTGTTGTCTTTCTGCGCCCACTCGCGCATATCAACACTAAAGTTATCAACAACATAATCACCACTCTCATCAAATGTTCTACGAGCAAGTGTTTGCTCAAGAACACTGAAGTCAGATGGTGATACTTTTCTCTGTACAACTCCTCTCTTAACCGTGAGTAGTTGAATAAAATTCTTATCAGTGATTGCACCAAGTGCAAACTCTTTGATTTCTAGACCAATCTTTAGTCTATGTGCTCCAGGTGCGGTGTAGTTGGAAGATCCAATTGCATTATCATATAGAGATACATCTGCTTCAGGTGTTACAATCTCTTCTTTAATTGTAAATCCAACTTTTGCGGAGGGTTTGTCGTAATATTCGTCAATAACGAGGAGTTGCTCATCGTTACGAACAAAATAACCATTAACAAAATAGATACCCTCTTCTACTTTTACAGCAGAACCAAATCCCATTGCAGGACTTTCTAAAGATGTTGTTTCTCCAGTATCAGGATTAGTAACATCAATGCTAGTTGGGAGGACGCTACCGTCCGTTCCAACAACTAGAAGGGGTGTATTGATACCATTTACTACCTCTAGCGTCTCACCCTGTCTAAAAGTGGGTTCTGTGTTAGAATTACCACTGTTTAGATAACTAACAAAAATAGTATCAGCGGTTGCTTCTGTTGCTAGTTTTGTAGCAAGTACATTCGCCAAAACGCCAGAAGTCAAACCTCTTAACTGCTGACCGACTAGTTGCGAAATATCATACTTTTTGTATACCAGACTATCTCCTTCTGAGATTGCAACCTCAGAAACAGAAGATAACTTAACGTAGTCTAATTTCGTATTAAGACCTACCTCACCAGGGATTACCTGTTCGCCCTGCTTGAATGCATATTTACCAAAACTCTCTAATTGATTTTGGAGAATAGATTGTACTTGGGTTAATTCCCTACCTTGGATCGAGTAACCAGGACGGAATAGAATCTTATAAAAATTCTTACTCGCGTCAAAGTCCTCATAATAAGGATTTACATTGAGGTTAGTCTTCTGTGGCATTGTACTCCGCCAAATCGCTAGTATCTAGTCCCTAGTATTTAGTAGAGTTAAAAAAAATCCCCCGAGTGATCGGGGGACTTAATAATATGTATTTTAATCAGAATTCAATAACAAGTTTGATATCTTCAATCTGGTCAGGAGCACGAGTGATTAGTCTTCTGTTTTCAACGTAGATGATTTCACCAGAGTTATTCTTGATTTCAGCAGGTGCGAGACCAGAAGCGAAAGTAGAACCAACTAGGGAACCATTGTAACCAGTTTGTACGCTACCAGAAGCAGTAGAACTTTCACCAGTGATTGGGTTTGCAGAAGATGCAAATGGTCTTACAACACCAGCATCGAGGTGTGCATCATTGGTTTGGATGTACTTAAGAACACCAGCGGTTGTAGAACCTGCATCTAGTGTCCAAGAAACAACTGTACCATATGCTGTACCACCAGCAACAGTCTGTTGGATCTTCTCGTCAATCGAGTAATCAGCAGTTGCACCAGTGATCTTCACTGCCTTAAGACCAGAAACTGTGTCATCAGTGATGAAGTTGGTAGAACCTTGCTCGATAGGATCAGCAATAATACCGATACGACGGAAGTCGTTATCAACAGGGAAGTCACCAGAACCTTCAGAATAGGTGAGGCGGATGTTGGTCATCACGCGCTTACCGTTGAGTTCTGTTTCATGGTCCGAACCATGACCACCTAGAGGAGGCATGATTACTTCGAGAGCACCGCTTGCACCACCTGGGGTTGCAACACCGCTGCTTAGACCAGCATCAGAGAAGAGGTTGCCGTTATCTAGAAGAACGTTACCATAGGTGTAACCCGATCCACGTGCTTGGATCGAAGCAGATGTGATTGTACCAGAACCGTTAGTAACGAATTGTACAACACCACCAGAACCATCGCCCTTGATACCAGAGTATAGAGTTTGAGAAGCAGGAAGACCAGTACCAGCATCTTCGATGACAACAGCATCAACTGCACCGTCAACTACCTGACCTACAACACCAATTCTGGATGCATCAGTAGGTAGAACGATTGGCATGAAGTCAGAAGAAAGGAACTTAATGACATCATCAGTTGGGATGGTGTACATATACTTCCAAACGTAACCAGCACCAGTGGTCTCAGTGTAAATACCACTTGCAGCATCATAGTTTGCTGCATCCTTGATTGGTTCTTCGGTTGCGTTTTGACCAGTAGCGTTAGAAGGATCTTCGCCGTTGAAGAGGCACTTGAAGACTTCATATCTGGAGTTCATTACATAGAACTTCGCTTCAGAAATACTTGTTTGACCAGTAGCGGTAGACTTACCAATTGCACCACCACCAGAAGGAGTGTCAGAATAATCAGGCTTCCACATGTCAAACTTAGGGTTGACTGCGGTGTTCCAGTTATAACGACGGACTACTGTTCTTGCAAATGCATCAGTAATACGCTTAGCAGCAATTAGTTCGTCATAGATTGCTACCTTTTCTGTCTGGTTATCTAGAGGAAGAGGGGGAAGATCCTCAGTTGCATAACGGTAGATGCCTGCTTTTGCAGTAGCACCTGTGTCGGATCCACCAGAACCACCTGTTGCACCAGTACGGCACTTGAGGTCAGCTGCTAGGGAAGGAGTGGAGTTAACACCGTTGCTACCAAAAACGTCGGTCAGAAGGAGGGCACTATCATAAACAGCAGCAATGGTTGCGCGGAAGGTGGTGGAACCATATGTTCCTACATACACTTCATCGCCAACGGTAAAGGATGTCGAACCCTTTGAATAGATCTCAAGATATGCTCTCCAAGGTTGTGGACGACCCACGAAGAAATACATTCTTGTTCTTTCTGCCGAAGCAGCGGATGGTCCCTCTGTTAGAGATTCTAGGAATTGCTTCGCGTTAAAAATACGAAACTTATCAGAAATAATAGCAGCCATGGTGTTCTTTGTCCGACGTTATGTTTGTGCCTGAGTTATTTATATTTATACTGTATTTAGTCAATTGTAAATGGGATTACCTCATCGCCAGTTGATGGGAAACCATCACCTCTAACTTTAGTCACACCAGTGAATGTTGTAGCATTCTTGCCAGTGTATACAAAGACGGAGGTAGTGCCAGCATAAATTCCATTATTCACCTTAACCAAAATGTGTCCAGTAGTTGGGAAGTAATTCGTCGAATTGACATCTAACTCACCGTTGATATCAATACCACTAGTTGTGATGGTGACTGGGTTTTGGATCGAAGGAGGCATCAAGATAAACTTGGTTCCGTCTAGTGCAAACGAAGAATCTCCTCTCTCAACAAAGTCTCTAATGGAGATTGATGGGAAGTAGAAGTCAAAGTCAGCAATGGTCAAACCAGATACACCAGCAGTACCAGAATCAAAGATACCATCACGGTGACTGATTGTAAAACCAGCGTTTGTTTTTGCGTATACACCAACAAATGCTGCAAATGCTCCAAAGACAGCGTTTACAATCTCAATTTCACTTCCACCTCTCAGTACGACAGAGTAGATACCTTGATTATCTACAAGATCAACTAAACCATTTAGTCTTGTGGAAACTGGATCAGTAAAGAATGCAGTCTCTTCATAACCATCAACTGCACCGCCAGGTGGTAGATCGAAGAAGAATTCAGATCCTGCTTTAGTAACAGTAAGTTCTACTCTTTCTGTTACAAATTCAGAAGTCATAGACTGAACTGTAGCAACAATCGCTGTTGCATTATGCTGAAGACTGGACTGTGTAATATTTGCTTCATCAACATCATAAACTTTCTGAGTATCAACAATAACCTCTGTAATTGTAGAAGTGCTCTGAAGTTGTACTTGTCCAACTGCTACAGTCGATGTAGATTGTAGAGTTACAACAGGAGCAACATATTGTAGTTGTCTCTGTCTATCTTGACCAGTTCCTACAGTTCCAGATGCAGCAGAGACTGCAACCAACTTGCTCTCGCTCTCAACCTGAGCAACAGCAGCAGATACTGAAGTGATAGGATCTGGGAGTTGTCTTAGGAATGTACCAGCAACCCATGCTTGAGCAGTGGTTCCTTCTTGTCCTCTCTGGACTTGGAGGAAACGATCACCAATCTTACGATAGTAGAATACAGTCTCATCACCAATCAACAGATAACCAGATGACTTGAATTTACTGGTGTCTGCAATGTAAATTACATTTTCTGTTGGATCTAGGTCAACCTGTAGATAAGCACCAGTTGTATAGTATTCAACATTAGATAGTGCATCGTTAGGAATGATATTCTCGAACGTTGTAACATACTTGTTAACAAACTGTACAACAGATGTACTCTTAATTGTATCTACGCTAGTAGCAAATACATTAACAAATTGTAGATGATCCTTAGTAACCTCAACAGTTTTAACTACTGGTGCTTGTTTTGTGAACTTTTCAAATCCTACTTGAGCAAGATCATCTCCAACTTGTTCTGCTTCTGGATATACATGACTGATAATATCATCTGTCTCAGCATCCACAGGACTGTTCATGCTGATAGCAGCAATACCAGTAATATTGTTGAGACCTGCTACATTCTGAACGTCAACATCAACAACAACGTTGATTTGACCATAAGGTACGACAGGATTGACACCTGCCTTAACAATAGAAACACCAATGTCTCTTTCTGTTAGGATGTCATATCTACGTGCTACGATTACCTGAGGTGCCTTGGTATAACCAGAACCACCATCAATTAGATCAACACTGATAACTTGTCCTTTTTGTACAAGAACATTCGCTCTAGCACCGCCACCATCACCATTTAAAGGTACAAATTTAAGAACTGGTGGTGTATAATATTGGTATGCAGTAGGTTGTGTGATAGGATCATAACTACGTTGGTTCCAAACGAGGTTGGTAACAACACCATTCTCAATTTCAGCAATTACTGATAGACCCTCACCTCTGGTAATACCAACATAGTTTTCGATTTGAACAGAACCAAACATCTCATGAGATGTCTGCTTACCGTCTCTACCTTCTCTAGAAGTTGCTTTTTCTGGTAACTGTTTAATTTCACGGAATTTATCTTCGCCTTCCAAACGAACTTTATCTTTGTTTGCAAGATATACGAATGGATTTCTATAAGACTTACCAATAAATGTTCCAAACCACGATGCATTGTCATCGGTAAGTAGTTTTCTACCTAGATCATCTGTATCGAAGTTAGAAATAGTAACAGAAGTATAATCTGATGTACTGATTGTGTAAATTCTATCAGGTCTTTCTGCGACTACAAACTTAAGATCGAGACCCGCCTCTATGACTGGGTTTTGAGACTTGAGGTTCCATACAGCATCAGATCCATTCCAATAAACATTGGAAATTTCACCAAGCACATTGTATGTTCCATTTGCTCTTTGTTGATATACATTGATAGAACTACCAACTTTATCACCCATCCAAGTGTATGAAGAATATGCATCCCAGACAGAAGAAGAAAGTCCAGTAATTGTAAAGGTAGCTCTACTAAAGTAAGCGTCAGGAGCATAATCATAGATGCTCAAGATTGATCCAACATCTCTACCAAAGAGATATCTCATATCAATCTTCATTTCCTTCTTGATTGGATTTTTGAAGAAGATATTTGGACCAGATACAGTGTAAGAATTCCCCTCTCCCTCTTGCTGTAGTACACCATCAAGGAAGACATAAAGGTTTTCAGGTGCTTCAATATTTTGTACCGAGTTGTCCAGTACATCCAAGATTAGGAAAGGACCACCTCTCTGATCATTGACTAGTGCGTAATCAATAGTAAGTCTCTTATAGTTACCAACACCAAGACCGACTAGTTTCTCAACTGCGGTTGGTTCGCCAATACTCTTAGCACTAAAGTCTTGATCCCAAATTGGTGGAACATCAAACTTAATTCTGTTTGGAATAACTTCTTTATCGATGAAGTATGCATCAAACAGTGGATAGTCTTCCGTATACTTTGGTTTTTGTAGTACAGCATTTAGAGATAAGAACAAGTTCTCCTCTTCTTCTAATAGTACGTTTGTACCATCTTCCCAGTAGAGATCAAATTCTTTGGTTTCACCATCAATAAAGTCAGGAAGTGTTTTGATAACTGCTTCGCGATTGATAACGTCGTCAATGTTATCATATAGTGAATTGATACCAGAGATGACATCCTCACACTCTTGTAGAGGAATGTTTGGATCAAGAATGATATTGTAATTAGAATATGTAAGAGATCCTGTGTATGCACCAGATCTGTTAGGATTGATTGAAGTCTTAGGCACAGCACCCTTTCCATTAAGTAGAATGTCCTCAACAATTCCATAGAAATTATTCAGTGATGCTTCTACTTCAGCACATACAGGAGTTACGTTATCTATGAGAACATCAGGATCTGTGATTGGTCCTTGATTTCTCATAGCAGCAATCATTTGGTTCTTAGCATACTCAAATGTTGCTAAGGTTTCTGTCAATTCGTTGTTGACAAAATCTAACTTTTCAGATTGTGGGTACTTAGCACTTTGATAGTAGAACCTTCCAAAATCAACGACTTGCTCGTTACCACCTAACTGAAGATGGTAAACGATGGCATCAACAAAATATCCAACATCACGCTTGCACTTAGTCTGAATATCATAAGTTCCACCAGGAGCAAAACCAGAAATAGTAAAGATTGCAAATGGTGTTAGTGCAAAATCACCTTCTTCAACAATATTGACAGCAATACATCTTCCTTCATCATCAAACTCTGCCTTTGCTGTTGGTGTAAACTGGTAAGAACCAGTAAGCCATGAGAGATTAACAACTGCTGTTTCTGGATCATGACCATAACCTGGGTTCGAGACAGTAAAAGTAGTTTTCTTTTTAACACGGCAGTTTGCGTCTAAGTCAGATACTGCATTACCACCAATACCACGAATGTAACCAATTGGAACTCCAATATTAAATTCACCAGTTTCAGTGATCCAAATATTACCAATTCTCTTACCAAGAACAATCTCTGCTTCAGCGTTACCAGCAATAGTAATTTCTTTATTGGAGTAGTTCTCTTGTTCTACATATGTCGTCTGCTCATTAACAGTAAGTTCACGATATCTTTGACCGATGATATAACCAGTAATAGTAATACTAGTAACAGCATCACCAGTGACAACAGCAGTAGCAGTAAGACCAGACATGTCACCACCAAGTGTGACAGTTGGTGGATTGGCAGGATCATAACCACTACCACCATTGGTGATATTGATCTGTTTGATGTAACCATTCAGTTCTAGATCAGCACTAAGTTCCCAACCAGTACCAGTCTGATTAGTTGGACTTACTACAGTGTTAGCAGCAGGGAAGACATATAATGTAGGAGCAGTTTCATAACCGTCATTCTTGTCTTCACATAAGTATGCTGAGCTCTGATTGTTTGTAACAACTTCACCTTTTACAATTTGTACCGTACCAACATCTAGATAACGTGATACATTTAATGTTCCTTGTGCCTGAACTCTTGTACTGGTGGGATCTTCCCAATTTAAAGAAGGATAAGCAGTCTTTGCCCAATCAACAGAAGATTGTTTAATCCATTCTTTGTTTGAATGAATTAAAGTAGAAGCATCATAGTATGTGCCGTTGTTAAGACCACTCAAGGAGAATGTTACTTGGTCGCTACCAGAGAAGGAAGTTGGAGTTGTAACAGTAACACCAGGAGGTAGTTCATAAGTATCACCAACAGGAACCTGACCAGTATTTGTAGGAACAGATCCTGTAGTTGCTGTGCCACTTAGAGAAGTGATACCAACAGGAGCACCGCCGCCACCACCAGAGTTAGCAAGTGCAGCATGACTTACTGTTATTTGAGTAGCATTGTCAATAGAAATAATCTTTGTGTCTTTAGGGAATGCTCTACCAGAACTGACATACATTCCAACAGCAACATTATCTGTAGAAGAAATCGATACAATTCTGGAACCTTGTAGATAAGATGCAGCAGTATCTGTGTAATCCCAATTTCTAGTTGCAAGTTTTGCTAGTCTTACAGCGTATGCAAAAATAGCAGAACTCTCAGTTCTGTAATTTTGAATGTATAGATACTGATCGTCTTCATCAAAGAGAGAAACATAATCAACAGTTTTGACATTACCACCAAATCTAACATCATGATCTAGTGCTTTCAGAATTGCTCTGATGTTTTCTTGGTAATCATCAGTTTTTGTACTCCAATCTAAACCAGGGTAAGTTAGTTTTGCCCACCCAATTGTTTCCTCAATAATAAAGTCAATATTTCTTTCAATTTGATTTGCAGCGTCGATGTATCTGCCATTACGCTGGAAAATATTTCTTAACTTTTTAAAGTGTTTGTTATTATACTGATTATCCTTAAATGCAATGTACTTCGCATAGAAAGTGACACCCTTATATTCAGACAAATCTGTTTGTGCTTCACCAGTCTGCTTAGCAGAAGGACCTAATGGTGCTTCACTAAATGTAATTTGTGTTCCACTAATAGTATAAGAAGATCCTGGTTCTTGTAAAACACCATCCAAAGTAACAATCAAATTATTTGCACTATATGGAGTAAATGCTTGACCTAGTTCATCCAACAATGTGAATGTTTTTCTTCCAACTGTTTCAGCTCCACCCGTGTAAGAAGCACCAGTTGCATCTACACCATTTACACCATCGAATGGTTCTTGTAGTTTTACTTCAAAAGCACGTAGTTCGTTGAAGTTAAACTCAGAAGATGCTGCAGCACCAACACCTCTACGAATTCTCTGGTTCTCAATCTTCTGGACAGTTTGAGTAAGAGTTTGTTTAGTGCTCTCAATCGTAATCTTATTCTTGTTTGGATCCCATAGTTGAATGACGGAGAAGTGAGATGCCTTTGGCATTTCTTCTGGCATTTCGGTAGAAGCAGTTCCCTCTACATCAACTTGACCAAATAGTTGGAAACCAGCAGGGTGTGTGGTAGACTTGATAAGTTCACGCCACTGATTGATTGGTGTCTTAGACTTAACAACGTAAGAATAATCTTGATAGAAATAACTATCGACAATCTTCTGGTTTGATACACCCAATCTACCACGATCAGTTCTAAAGAAACCTAGGTTGTCATAGAAACTTGTAATCTGCTCTTCAAATGTAGTAACAAATACAGATTTGAGTGTAGCAGTAACTGGTGTGACATCAGTCTGGAAAGACATGTTCTGTCTGAAGATGCCAGTGATGTTTTCAACCTTGAGTAGGTTAGAACCTTTTCTCCACTCAACAACTCTTGCTCTTGCTACTTCAACATTATCAATAATCTGTTTGATGGTCTCACCCTTTCTAAATTGTCCAGTAGCATTCGTGACAACAAAGATAGAATTGGATTGGAAGGTAGAACCAACAGTTTTGTCTAGGTGGAATGCGCCACCATTGTTAGAAACAGTGATACTCTTTGGCAAACCAATGGTCTGACTTTCTGCATATGCAGCAACATTACTTTCTACAATCTCAATGTCAGGTGCAAAGGTGTAACCTCTACCAGGAGTTTTGACTGTGATGGAGAAGATTTGTCCTTGTCTTACAATGATGTCAAATGTTGCTCCAGCACCATCACCATTAGTAATTACAACTTTTGGATTTGAGTAGTTGGAACCTTTATTTGTAATATTAACACCAGTAATAGTTTTAGATGCGGTATCATACAATACAGTAGCAGCACCTTTATAATCAGGTGTAGGATCTACACCTACAACAATAGGAACTTTCTTATAATTCAGTCCAAGGTTTGTGACCGCAAATCCATTGATCTCACCAATAGAGAACTCACCAGTAGTAGTATAAGAAATGGATCCAGAACCATCCCAAAGAGGCACACTAGGTACATCGTAGACAAAACGATTAGATGTGACATAGTTTACATTCTTAACTCCTTGTAGTGGATCAGTGATAACTTTTAGATATGCATCATCAGACTTAACAATATTCTTTCTATCATAATAGTAGAAGTTTGTGAAATCTGTTCCTACTTTTGTTTGATAATTGTTAGTAGCAAGTCTAGAACCAAATCCAAACTTAACATCTGTAAATGCGCCAGCATTACCAGGAAGTATGGTGCTAGCAGTCTTTTCTACAGTCTCAAGGTTAAAGTTCTTACTAGGTGACAAATCAAAGTAAGTCCCAGTCATAGAAGAGTGAGACGTGTCAAACTTATACTTGTAAAACTCCTGAATATCAATGTTTGGATTAGGAGTGAAAGTAGTATTATCTTCAGAGAATTCAAATTTGAATTCTAGAGGACCAGCAGAGTTTACACTAACAAGTCTTGCTGGAGTGCTGCTATCAAAGAAACTAGAAGTTTGAGCAACTTCGTTTGCTGTTAGTACAGTTGTAGTATATGGGTATGTGATAATAATTTTCTGAGTGTCTCTGTCATATGACTGAACACGTCCAGAGTTAGCACCAGAGAAAATCTGGAAGTTAGAATTGAAATTGTATTTTGCTTTGTATAATTGTACTGGTTGATTATCGTAATGATCTTTATCAACAGTATTTTCTCTAGCTCTAACTACAGTCAAAGATCCAGATGCAACAGCAGTGACTTCCATGATTTCATCACCAACTGTAATCAAGTCACCATTTGCATAACCAATAGTGCTATCAACAAAGAGGGTAGTCTCTCCTGCTGCTAGACCTACATGGTCAATGTACAGTGTAAGACGTTGTGTGCTAGTAGAAGCACCAGATCTCTCTAAAGTTTCATCAGCAATTCCTAGATAGTCTGCCTTAGCATATCCAGAACCTTTTGCTTGGATCGTAACACTAGTAACTCGACCAGAACTAGCAACTACAATGTTTGCAGTAGCGCCTGTACCAGATCCACCAGTCAATGCAACGTTATTATATGTTCCTGCTGTATAGTCAGCACCAGCATTTAATAGTTGGAACCTACCAATACCAGTATCCTTAACCTCTGTGTTAACAATAGGTGCAATCAGAGTTGCTGTTTGATACAGTCTTTTTCTTAGATAATAAGTCTTAAGTTTATTTGTATCGTCTGGAGTAATTGAAATATCAACCTTATCACCAATACCAAGACCATGTGGTGCATCAGTCTCAACCAATGCTACACTTTGATTAACATCAAATGGTTCTAGATTATCACTCAAAGAGGTAAGTGTGACAATTCTAGATCCAACAGTGTTGAATAGATTACTAGAACGAATAAAGTAATCATCGTTTACTACCCAAGTTCCACTAGTAACCTTGATCTTGACTACGTTTTGCTTAGAGGTTCCTTCTAGAACTTCACCAGTAGCAACAGGATCGCTTTGACCATCTGTAAGACTGAGGATTGCACCTTCAGTATAAGAACTGTTCTGATCTAGAAGAATAGTAAATGTTTTGATGTCAGCAGAGAACGTTCCTGTTGTATCGAATGTACCATTTACATTCTTGAGAACAATAACGTTATCACTAGCGACAGTACCAACGATTTCACCAAAAGCACCAGAAGATGGTTGTCTTAGTGTATCATCAGCAAATAGATATGCAGTTTGAATTGTAGTCAACTTGACTACTTTTCTTTCTTTTGATTCTAGGTAAGTTACACCTTTTCCTTTAACACTAGAAACTAGTGCTTCAACTTCAGAACCTTCTGTTCCTTCATTGTCAAAATATACTTTAGAGTTAACAGAGAAGTTCGCAGAAGAACTTTCAATAGCAACACTGTCAACTGTACCTGGCGATACATCAGAAATTTGACCGATGAAACCCTCGCCGTTTCTTGGCATTCCTGCCGTAAAGAACCTTCTCGCTTTCTTTGGTATTTCTAACTGACTGATATTAGAGTTGTAGTTACTGTCAACAGGTAGAGAATAGAAGTTAGCACCTAGAAGGTATGGGAATTGCGGTACTTGATTGCTATCAATAGTAATGAAATAAGCATAAGTTCCTTGCGGAAATTCTGGGGTAACACAAAATCTTCCATTGTTTTCGTCTAGAGAACCACTTTTGTGCGTGTACTCGTAGTCGTCAATGAATGTGCCTAATGGATACTTGTTAATAGCAGGACCGTTTGAACGAGATCCTTTAATGGCATAACTAGAAGACATTCTTCTAATTGCAGAAGTAGCATCTAGTGGATTGAGATAACCAAACGGACCATAGATTGGATTGCCATCATAAGCAAAACCAATGATTGGAGAGTGAGTTTTAGTTGCTGGTTCTGTTCCAGCAGAATTGAGGTTGTCGTTTAGAGCAACACGCAATGCTTTTGGGTTTCCAAGATAACCATAACCATACTCTAGGACAGGGTTATAGTTTTGGAAGATGTAACCATTTTCTGTATCTAATTGTGCTTCATTCTTTTTGTATCTGTTAAAGTTCCATTCCTTAAGTTCAGGAATACCTGTTGCACCTTCACCAACAGGAATGATATCAACAATTACAGTATCTTGATTATAGAAGTTGCCTTCATCAATTTTTTCAAATCCAGTGATCTCACCATCACCACTTACAACAGCATTGTAAGTAGCAAATCTACCACGACCAGCATTATCTCTAATTCTTACAACAGGTGGTGAAGAATAATATTCACCAGGATTGTCAATCTGTAAACTAGTAACTTTACCACCAGTTACAATAGCACGCACTTCTGCTCTTCTACCAGATGTAATTGTAATCTCTGGAGTGATTGGGTAGATGTCATTAGTATCAACGATGATGCTTTCTACAACCTGACCAGCAAGAACTGCTCTTGCTTTGTTAGGAACTTGATCAACCAATACAAAAGGTGGTTTTGCATAACCTCTACCTTGAGTATTGACACTAATTCTTTCTAGAACACCAAATCTGATGCTCTCTGTATCTCTGTAACTGTAAGTACGAACACCATTCAGTAGAATACCAGTATCTGCTTTTGGTGTTTTGTATCTTTCGGTTGTAGTTGTTGCTTGCTTTCTAATAATACGAAGAATATCTTGATCTAGAAGTTCTTCAGTAATATTACTAGTACCATCTAGGATCTTGTGTGATGGATAACTAGACGATGTGATATAATAGTATTGATCATCCTCGTGAATAGAGGTAACATCTGTTGGGATACCTCTGAGACCCGTTGCTATGACTGGGTTTGTAGGGGCGCTAACGTTTCTGCCCTGACTGAGCAACCAGCGAGTTTCATTAGTTCCTACTTTTACAATTCTAGGATCTGCAGTTTCAAATCCAGGTTTTGATACTTGGATCTTGTCGCCAACGTTAGAATATGGTTTACTGTCTGCAGTATCTAGGTTGTATACAACACCTAGGGTCAATAGACTGACTCCAGTACCACTTACAGTTACTGGTTTGTATACGTTTGTTCCTCTTGGGTGTGAAATAGCAGTAGACGCCTGTCTATCTCTGATAATAAACTGAGTTGCACTCCTCTTAATAAAGGTAATGGTCTCTGTTCCAATCAGAATAGAACCTTCAGCATCCCAACCAATAGCAGAGAAGACATCAACTCTATCTCCAGTGCTAGCAGTGCCAGGTAAATCTTTGGTTAGTTCAGTCTTAGTAGAGATGAAGAATTCACCATTGACTGTTTCTGGTGCTAGGACAATATTCCATACTGGTTCACCATCTCTAGTGCCATCAGAATATACGTTGTCTACTACAGCAGAAGCATAACCATACTCTGCAGTTGCTTGCTGTACAATCTGTTTACCGATTAACGCTTTTGGATCTCCAGATACAACAGAGCACTTAAGTGCATATACATTGATCCAGTCTGCGTTAGAAGACTTGTATGTGTAATCTTTTGGTTTGTATACTTCAGGTTTGTTGTTGACATCCTGTGCAACAATCGTGTTGAAGATAAACTTGATAGAACTATTAGTTCCTTTTGCCTTATAGAACTTTTGGATGTTCTTGATAAGGGTTCTCTTATCGATCTCACCCTTGAGATACTTCTCAGGGAATGATCCGAGGTATTGTGCCTCAAAATTCTTGACTAACGCATAGAGGAATAAGTTACTTACGTTATGTACTACAGCACCACTAGAATGGGTTGCTGCCTCTGTGCTTTCAAATTTGGATGCTTCGTATAGATCACCTAGGGAAGTGTTGCCGCTGACGCCCCTAGAGCAGTCTCTGAACTCAGTATTAGTCCTGGTAGCATAGAAGATGATCTCGTCATCAATTCTGATGTAACCATTTTTCTTTGGGAATGACTGTGCATCCTCTACAGTAATAGTTGTTGCATCAATAGCAACGTCTGCTGTTAACTTATCATTCTGCTTGAGAAGATTTTTCTCGTAGTAATCAATGTCAGCATACTTTTGAATGTTATTAATAACATCCAATGTGCCACCTTGCACTTCCTGTGCTTCGTAATACTTCTGTACAAACTTACTGAAGAGTTCGTATTCAGATGTAATAAAAGCAGGAAGCTGCGATTCGATCAGAGTGGAAATTCTCTTAGTCTTTACAGCAGGCATTTACTTTACTCTTTGTATGCAGTGAACGAGGAATTCGCAACATCAACGTCAAGATAAACCTCGCGGAGTGCCTTGATATCATTAGAAAGGGGTTTTACTCTAACAGAGATACGGTTATCGAAGAAGCTGCCCTTAATGATAGTAAGGGCATATATTTTCAGTTCACCTTTGACATAATCAATTTCGCCAACTTCGCTGTCGAGGACAACTTTTTCACCAGTTACGCTATCTAGTCTATATAGGACGATTTTGCCCCCCTTGTCCTCCAGATAAACGTCAAAATTAGGGTATTCAGTAACCCTAAAGCCAGTAGACGAAAGAACAGGATCGTCGCAGTCAACGTCGAACGCATTTTGGAAACATACTTCATAATAGAACGTGGAATTAAGTTGAGGAATGAAATCTTTCCTCATGGTTACTTCGGTTAGGTTTGAGTTAATTGCACGATCTGCATCATCAATAACTGCTACTGCTTTACTGTATCTAAACTTACCGTTGAACTTCTCAGTATCACTAGTATCAAGATAAGACTGCACCGCACCAATCACCTTGTCTCTAATCTGAGCAGGTGTATCATCAGTTTTGTTTCTATCATAATAAATCTTGCTTGTCAACTCAACATACAGAATTGAAGGGTCAACCAGTCTTGGTTCGATAGATGCAACAACATACTTCTCTAATTCTGTAACAATTTCGTTCTTAGTCAGTGAAGTAAGGTAACTTGCATCTTTTGGTTTCAATGCAATGAAGACTTTACCGTATTGTGGAGGATCCTGGTCTTCACCACCAAAGATGATGATATCACTGGTTGCAGGATACACTCTACGAACGATTGCCTCATAGTCCTGAGCGGTCACTGCACGGTCCTGTGTGCCGTATGCCTTAGGAGCGGTATATTTGATCTTAGAGGTGCTTTCGATCTCTTCACCGCCTGCAGAGGCGACAGTAGAAGTGATTGAGATGTCAACATTAGGTGTAACACCATTTACGTTCTCTAGAACACCAGAGAAGACGAAAGTTCTGACGCCATTGCTCTCTGGACCAGCTGTAGTGATGTAAGAAACCTCAATACGAGCACCGTTGTCTAGTTTTGCACCTAGTACACCGTCACCCATAATAATTTCATATCTTTCATCTTCAATCTCATCGATGAAGAAGACTTTTGATGTGCTATCAACATCGAGGATGTTATCTGCTGCCAAATATGGTTCGTTGATACCACTACCAGTAGGATATACCTTTACTCTAATGGTATTGGTGTCAATGTTACGGTTGTCAAGAATAAATCTCTGGTTCTTCAGTGCAGTATTGACAATGAATGTATTTGTAAGGAATGTTCCCTCTCTTACTGGTACATTCGTAAATGTCGCAATCTGATTTGCAACCTGTGCCTTTACATCACTAGTAACAACATACTGATACACATTGTTATCATAGGATGCAATAAATCCTGTGCCTGCTTTCAAAAACAACTCAGTATCAGTTGTAGAGTTCTGATAGGTCGCTTTAAATGACACATAAGCAGTTGGTGCAGTTGCACTCTTGGGTCTGTAACCCAATTGCTTTGCCAGCGCCACCACATTGTCTCTCAAGGTGGCACTTTCAATGAATAGTTCATTGACTACCATATTGGTGTTAAACGCCGTGTAGTACGTGTTATACGCCAATACATCAATGAGGTTAGATAACGCACTTCCCTCAAAGTCGTAGTCGGTAAATTCTGTTTGTGCTCTGAGATACTCTTTCAGAGCAACTTTGATGTCCTCAAAGTCTAAATTGGCAACCTGAGTATAAGGCATTATCGTGTACGCTCTAAGAAGAATTGAATACCTACTGGTTGATCTTCTCTACCAATGATCGTGTAGTATACTTCTACTTCATATCCGTTGTTATCATAATCTACAGTACAGAGAACATCATTGACACGAATTCGTGGTTCATATCTGACCAATGTCTCCTTAATACTTGACTTGATTAGTCCAGCACTACCAAAATCCAATGGTTCAAATAAAATGCTCTGTACATCACAACCTAACTCAGGTTGAAATAGTCTTTCCCCCTTTCTAGTAAGAATTAAGGCAGTCATCGCTTGTACAATGGCTGCCTTATCTTTCACCTGCACCAAATCGTTAGTTACAGGATGTTTCTTAAATGTTACACTCAGATCTTTGAATGTCTGAAAGGTAGGCATTTAGACACAGCAATAGGCTGTTACTATTTATCACTTACCACAAAATCCGTCCGCCCACTCCTCTTGATTATCGAAGAAACCATCGTTATCTTCTTCCTTCATCTTCCTCGCTTTCTTCAGGTAACGCTCACTATCGATTTCCGTAATGAGTGTCATTCCAGACTGTTTAAAGTCTTCACTCTTGTCCACTCTCTTGTCCATCTGTGGTCTCCGTCCGTAGTTTTCGTTCAGCATTAGTTTCCCAAAAATAATCATCAGTGTCGCCTAATCGCCCCCAGTCTGTTCCTGCTTCAACTTGATACTCTATGGTACTTACCTTGAAATCAGGTGTTAAGGGGTCTTCAGGCGTGATAGAGAGGTCATACAGACGCATCCTGTTATTAGGATACAATGCATATTGACCATTCTCTAACGCAATACAGTTATGTGACTTATGCTCCTGTGGAACTTCACTCACATTATTATCTATCACATCAATGTTCGCATGGTAGTTATCTAACGTAAACAGATACTGTCCTCGTAACAATCCGTGATCTCTTGTTCGCACTTCACAATCCATAGAGGATACGAACCCCTTATTGATCGCAACTACTCCATAGTCCATACAATTCCAAAATTGTAGGTTCTCTAGAGACATATCGGGCGTCGGTGTTTTCGGCGCTCGGAGAAATGCGCTTATCGGTAACTTATCATACATTGCCCCATAACTTGGCAAATAAGTCTCGAAATAAAAAGCACGCCCAGGTATCGACTTTGCCGACACCCAGACGCCCTCCACAAACTCACCATGCCCATCAACATGATCTCGAAGATATTCCTTACGAACCCATACCTTCTCAGCAGGGAGATTGCAAATTAAATTCATCGACCTTGACCCCTGTAACGCTTCTTCGCGTTATTCCGAGATGTTGCCGCATACTTCGTATTCTTCGATGAACCTTGCTTCGTAGTCTTCGGTTTGCTCTCGACGTAAGAACCACCACTCAGACCAACTCGTGCTTTTGCCATAATTAACTTGTTAAACGTGAACCAATTACTATTGTAGGATGTTGGAACGGTCCTGTCAAGGGTCTGGGTGAACCTCCTATCACTAACTGTGCATCGTCCCCAGTAACTGCAGGTAACTTCCCATTGATATAGACAGTGGTGTTCACTGTTGGAGTAAGTCTCCTAGTTCCTGGTTGACATGGTAAAGGACTTAACGGATTGATCTTTGTGATATCACTGATGTCATCACATTCATAAAAAGGTGTACCCGCTATGATCTCTAACGTCTCGTCATTGACCTTCACAGTCGTCTCTACGGGCGTTCCACCCAGTGCTTCGGCACCATACACACACGTACCATCCGAAGACGCTGTATCGACCGTTTCAGTGCTTGCTAGATATGCCATACTACACTGCCTTTGCTACTTTTACTAAGTCTTTCTTTATTCCTTCTACATTGTTATGTAGATAATCTAAAGTGTCACTTAGCGTCTCATGCTTGCTCGTCTCTGGACGCCTGTACATCAATTGTGGTCTCTCTAGCTGGCAAATCCGTTGGTCCAGGTTCTCTAACCTCTCGGACAGCTTCAGGAGTGCCGTCTCCAACTCTTTCTGCCTCTGCAGTAACTCTTCCATCGTTTTGATCACCTCTCAAGAATGCATTGGACGCCTTACTCTCAAACTCATCGCAAAACTCATCAAAGTTTGCCAAAATTTCATCATAATCTTTAAAGTCAACTTTTTGGGGCATTTTTTTGCTGGGAAATTTTTTTAGAATTCAAGGTTTTGAAAAAACCATTTCGTAAAATATTTATCGATCGTCTGGATACTTTTGTAGGTTAGAGGGACCCTTCGATTTTCGCTTGGCGACCCTTGGACGGTTTAGGGGGCGGCACAATACTGTCCACCCCTGCCCCGCTGTGCTGTATGCTCAGAGCTCCCAGAGCATCTCGTTCATCTCGTCTGCATCGATGGCGGGGTCATCCCATGCCACGCCGTCGCCTGTCTTGCAGAGCATACGACCAATCTGCCCCTCACACATGCACCGCACGAACTTGTCCCATGGTGTCTCGATGCCTGCCTCTCTGTATGTCACACATGCCTTAGCAGTGTTGTAGAGAAACTCATCGTTGCCGATCCAGAGAGCAGCGTTCCAGGTTTCGTAGTTTGCCCAACCGTTCATGATGTGTGTCCTGTGTTTGTGTGTTGTGTGTATCCTAGTCGGTCAGCGCCTCAGTGGCGGTCGCTGATGTGCCAGACTCCCCACTGTCCAGCGGGTTCGAGACCAGCACGGATGCGATCACGGCGTGCCGTCTCTCGTGCCATGTCTGCCTTGATGCTCTCCATGGCAGCGAAGATGGCGGGGTCAGTCTCGCCCTTCTTGATGATGAACCCGTCGCGTACCTCGTAACGGTCTTGCAGGTTGGTGGGAAGTTTGTTTGTCATGTCCTTATTATAGGGGATGATGGGGCGAATGGGTCAGGCAGAGACCACTTCGTCAGGTGTCACATTCATCCACTTGATGGGTGCGCCGCTGGTCATGCGCCAGATCGTAGCGGGTTCATCCATGGCAAGGGCGATCCGATACGCTCCGTTGATGGTGGGGGTGTAGTCTGCCCCATGCTCATCGAAGTTGCCGAAGGATGTGGGTTGAACTGCAAACATCATTTGGATTTGGTTTGTTTCTCTGTTGCTCTAATTATAAGGGCATGGGACAGCGACCCGCGACCAAACAGGGACAGTTTGCTAACTGTCTTGAAGACAGGCATAGCAGGCATGGAATAGTGAGACAATGGAAGACCCCTGAATTGTGTTTAGTTTGCGTCTGGAATTAGATCGATCAATGTGTCTTCATCATAGAGATCTACGATCTCTTCAGTTACCTCATCCCATGTCAATTTCTCGTATTCATTCAACAACAAATCACGGACCATTGACACGAGGGAATCTGTATCCATCCCATCGATAATGTGGTCCACATAGTTCTCAACGAGTTGGAAGCGATCTGCTTCTGTGGGTGCAACTTGAGTCATGATGATTGTGTGATGTGGTTAACAGTGTCGCCCTCAGGCGAACTCAGCGAAAGTGTAACCGTTCTCGAAATCATGGGTCACTTTGTTGTCACGAATGTACCATGCAAAATCCTTCTGGAAGATACCATCAGTGAACGCATTGCAGAACTCATTGATGATAGCATTGAGGCGAGATTTGGTGGTGTTAGACTGCCAACCGCCATCAAATACACGAACGAAGTCATCACCCACCTCAGCAATCTTGTTGCCGTGGAGATACACAGTGGAGACACCTTCATCATTAGTAACTGAAGTGTTAGCACGACTCCAGTTAGTGTTGTTCTTGATGGCGGTGTTCATCAGTGCTTCGATCTTACGCATGTGGTTTGTGTGTTGTGTTGAATGATCTTATTATGACTCGGATTGCCTGCCGAGTCAACAGGTTGTGGACAGTTCTAGGACTGGTTGCTCATCTTGAGCATCAGACCCTCAATGTCCTCTAGGATCATCTTTGCACCCTCAGGATCCATGCCTGGGCGCTTGCCCTCGTCACAGTCGCGAATGTATCCAATCCACGTCTTGCGATAATCGGACAAGGCATCCTTGAGCACCTGCACTTCATAACCGTTGGCGTGGAGTGTGGCGCTGTCTTGGGCGAATGTGGTCATGTGGTTTTCTGAACTGAACTTACAATACAGGAGATGAGGCACAGATCAACCGATGCTGTGCCACTTGTCTCACTGGTCAGCGAACATGCCGAAGTGGGCGTCCACCACGTAATCTATCACCTCATCAGTGGCAGACACGTTGAAGCGATCACAGAACCAGTCCACACACATCTCAGCGGGCATCATGGTATCGAACATGAAATCCTGCAGGTCCTGCAGGGTCTGTGGAGAGGAGAGAAGCGTTTTTGTTTTCATGCACCTATTATAAGCATGGGGTTTGGCAGATCGCTGGTGTCAGTGTGCCACCTTGTCAACTGGTTGGGGCGGCTGACTGGTTTGTGTTACTTAGCAGGGAAATGTTCACACACAGCATCACACAACAGTTGTTCTAGTTGACCAACATTTTGTTCTGGCAATTGTGCTTCAACAATGCTGATAATGTCTTCCATAAGTTGTTCCCTTGCCATGAGCATTTCTTTCATGTCCATTGTTATCAACCCCCGAACATATCGTCGAACAGTTGTTGTGCATCACGGGCACATTCTTCACGCATTTCTTTCATGCGTTGCTCTTCAAGTTCCATGCGTCGTTTTGCTTCAAACGGTGTGAGTTGATCAAGAAAAAGTAACTCACCACGCAGTCCAGTTGTTAGCATTGAAAAAGAAAAATCCCGTCAACATGTATACAATACACGATAACGGGACGAATTCAAGCGTTAGTGGACAGTTCAATAAGTGTCATCATACTCATTGACCTCTCTTTTAAATTTTGCTACCTTTTTCTTTGTCTGTCTCCTAATATTCTTCACTTCATAACCAAAATCTTCAAAATCATCATCGAATTGTTGATACTTACTGTTGTCGCCCGAAGAGTGACGCTTTGCCATTGATTAGATCGGTTGTTATACCTCAAATACGTGATTTATTTAGTGATAGGAACTAGTTTGCCTTCTTTAATACTATTATTCAGTAGTTTACCCATTGATTCTTTGTTTTGTAGAGTTTTTGACACTTTTTCATCGAATTCTTGTGTATTTTCACACTCAAACTCGTATTCTTTGTCAATATTACTATTGTACACTACATATACACTCTTTTTATCTACTTTTAGAGTAAAAAGAGCTGAACTGTCAAGGTTTTCGTAGGTTTTCACAAACATGTTAAAGTTTAATTTTTGAAAAATCTCAAAAACTTAAAAAACTGACTTTCTTAAAATTATAAAAAACTCAAAAAGTCAAAAAAGTCAGTTTTTGTGTTTTTGAGATTAATCAAATTATACAGGACCTGGGAGGTGCCTGGGAGGGTCTCTGTGCCACTTTGAGTTCTGTCCACCTTTGCTTGACTTTCGATAGGTTGCGTGCTAAGCCAACGTCTCTGGAGTATCTTCTGAGTATCTTCAGAGCAACCAGGGGGTATTTAATTAACCTTTTTTTATTATTGATTATCAATAAGCAGGTCTTATTGAGAACCCTTGGTATGACTGACGCGCAAGCACCTTGAAAACCTTATTGATTATCAATAGCAGAGGGTGTTACTTAAATCCCTTGCTATGTGTATAGTCATGCACATTAACTGTCATGTTATGTACTTTCATTTGTTGAAACCACCATGCTCTTAGTTGTTCATAGTCATGGAATGTTTGGTTGTTGACTGTATAGTAATGTCTATCGTATGGTTTGTCTGATGTACAGGAGAACCAATTAGATTTGTTTGTTGGTGTCATTGATACGTTCTTGTTTAGATGTTTGGAAGTACAGTTTGTAGTATCGTTTCTTCATCTCATCTATTATAGCATTATCTTCATCAAATGCCATGTATTTGGTCAATTGATAACAACCTTCTAGTTCACTGATTAATCTTAGTATGTTAACACTATGTCGTGGTAGTCCACCATGTGTCCATTCTTTCATTGTAGGCGTAGTTTGTAGTCCTTTAGTTTTTGTACTAGTTGCTCATGATTTGTTACGCCTGGGTCAATTTGTTCTCTTGCACGTGCTACATTGTATGATGACATGTTGTTTAGCGCCTTCAGGATGTGATTGACTTCTTGTAGATCTAAGTTCATGATTGTGTTGTGTAATCCACTTCTATTTGAGCATATGTAGTATCATCGTATAAGTGATGATCGCGATAACCAAGGAGTGCATCTTCAAGCATTTGTTCATTCATCTCTTGAATGATCTCTTCGTTGGTCATTGTGGGGTGGGCAACTATAATATATTATACCAGTTTAACTAAAGTTAGTCAAGTTGTGATATACTGTATTGATTGACATGTGCCCATGGAAGTATCCTAGTGTGATGATTAGGATTGCGAATAGGAAGCAAGCGACTAGTGATAAGACTAATGGTATGGTGGGATTAGGATTTGACATAATGATAGAATGCATCGAAGTTAAATGAAATAATCATCTTATTAGATGCAGGGGGAGCACGATGTATGGTTGTACTTGGGAATACTATAACATCATTTCGTTTGACTGGTAGTGTAATAATATTATGTGTCAGCGGATCAATGCATTGTGTTTGTGCTGTTGGTTCTGTGACATAGTATACACCAGTGAAGTTATGAGAGTGTGTATGCCAACCGTGTTGACTGTTATTATTATACTCTTGAAACCAGATGTCGTGTATTAGAAAATCATTGAATGGATGAATGGTTTTGTATAGATGGTCTTGTAGATAAGGCATGAAATACTTCACCCAAGGACGTGTGTTGTCCTTACCCATATGCCAATCAGTCCTAGTGATATTAACATCTTCATCATGATTGATGGACGATTGGGATTGTGCCTCCTTGAGTAGTGGCACCATGTCCACCTCAGTCTCTAACTGATTGATGTTAACATAATGAGTTAAGGGGATCTTCATTCTATTTCACCCTTGATCTTATTACTTTCACCATCAATTGGGAGTGCTAAATTGAATGACAATGCAACACGATCATGTGTCGATTGTGAGAAGTATACACGATGACGTAATGATGCAGGGAACAATAACATTTGTCCCTCTTGTGGTGGGAAACTCCACGCGGGATAGTAATTATATTGCTCTCGTACCTGCGGATGATACTCTGCAATACTATTCATTGCATTGTATTGACCAAAACAATCAGGATGCTCAAACTCTAGGTTAGCAGCATGTTTACGTGGTACTTTCAACCATAACACACCCGCCCAATCATTATTTGGATGTGTATGTGAGTAGTTACCTTGTAAATTACAATTGATCATATACCAGCATACGCCACCCCATTTTGGGAATGGCATGTACTGGTGTAATACTTCAGGTATGGGTTGTAATGGTGAATGCCATCCACCCATGTTAGACGCCAATAACCCATCATGTTTATCACGTTGTTCATATGCTAGTGGCAACAGTTCCTGATACTCAGGCACGGTGGTCCGCAGTATGAGTGATGGGAATAGAGGTGTGACACTGTAACCTGAATTTGGTGATGTTGTATCTGTCGATGTGTTGTTCTGCGTGTTCATAACATTGAAACCATGCGGTATTCATATTACTACCATTGCGTGGTTCAAGACGCCATGGGAATGTGTTTACATGTGGGAATAAGTCTAGGTCTTTTGATCTAGTGTATTTGTACTTAGGGCCAGTAGGGCGTTTGCCACGCGCCTGTCGCTTCGGGGTTGATGTAGTAGTCTTTTTGGATGTTTTCGTCGTAGCACTCGTCAAAGTCTCTGTATTCTTCTTCAGAGCTGCTGCTGTCTTTGATTTTTGTGAGGATGATTTGGTTGCCTTTGATGCTCCACGCGAGTTCATCGCCTTCTTTCCAGTTGAGGTTTTGGAGGATGTAGTGGGGGATTTCGATGAAGAGGTCTTGCGTGTCATTGTACTGTTGAACTTTAGTCTGAAAGGTGTCCATTCTCAATCAACCATTTACGTGTGAGTGGTGTCGGTTCGTAATCTGTCCACATTGTACCACGAGCGCACGATTGGAGTGCTTCCATGGTCATGTTCTCTGTTCTACCCGCCCATTGCGCTTCTGCTTCCCATGGTACAGAGTGTGCAGGATATGTACGCTCTGCCATCACGCGCCACAGCATAGGCACGTCATCTTCAGGCATGATGATAGCAATCATACTATTCTTGATGCTACCTGCCATACAATCCTGTGCAGCGTGCCATCCCTCATGACGCATTAGCATCATCAACACACTAGGATCACCCATGTAATCCCTGTTGAGATAGACGTTGTTACTCACTGTATGATACACACCACGGTGCATTGGTGGGAAGTAACGTTGATCAGCAAGGAACACTTTGATACCAACTTGGTTCATTGCCATCAGCATAGTATTAAACTCTGCTGCTACTGGTGTGAACTCCTCAGTGTTATCATACTGTGAACTAATGTCCAACAGTGAGTACACTTCATTCACATCTTTCTTACACTCACGCACTAGCATACAACCCATGGCATCCATGCTGTTGTACCCTTTGGTAATCTTATCTTCACCTGCTTGCACACCAATACCGTGTGCCATACCAAACATCAAACCTGCCAAGATGGCATTACGCAGTCTCATTGTGTTCTCCTAAAAATGTCATGACATTGATTGTTTACTTCTGGGAACTCAGTCTCATTGATACCATCACCAACGCTGCCTTGAGCAAAGAAGTTGAATGATACTGTCCAACGCTCAAGATCTTGAGGGTTAGCAGTAACGTAGTGTACCATATAACTAGGGAAGAATAAGCATTGACCAGTGCGTGGGATCACACGATAGGTCTCATTGTTGTAGATGTTGCTCTTCTTGTAGTTAAATGTGAATACACTAGTGAATAACCGTGACCCTGAACTACCAGGGGTTTTAAGACAAAACTCACCAGTATTTGGTGGTGTGTCTAGAAACAGCACTCCACTGATCATACTGTTGGTATGAATGTGGTTGTGGCACCAATCACCTTTCTTGTGGAGATTAGTCCATGATGTCTGCATCTTAACAGGGAAATCATACTCTAGTTTAGAGATGAAAAGATCTGCCTTGTTAGACACCTGCTCGTAGAGTTTGGGTGTCTTAGACAGAATATGTGGATCTTCAGATGACTGACCATTACCAACGTCACGCATTGGTGCAGACTTGAGATATGCTACCTCATCAGCATCCAGATCGAGAGTGGTATTGAACAATGGTTGTGGAAACAGTCCAATGATATTGTCCTGTTGGTATTGTTGAATGTGCGATGCTAGATGCTGTGGGATTTTCATTCTCTAAGTTGTTCAATCTGTTTCATGATCGCTTCTGCAAGCGCGTGTTCACCCTTGTTACATGCTTCCATGTATCGTAGGATCAAACCACGGAGTTCTCTACTCTGTGAGTTCAAGAAATCTTTGTTGGAGTTCATGTTCGTTCACATAGAAAGTAGGTTCGCTCTCCAGTTGATCGGGATCCATCCACTCGAAGAACTCATCAGCAAGCGCCAGTGCGCCATCGATGTTGTCCTGTGCCATGAGAACACGGAACTGGTCAATAACACCCTCATAGATGGCATCACGTTGCTCAGACAGGCGCTCCATGGTAGCAGCGTCGTCAGTGTAGTGGAAGTTGCTCATAGTTTTTTGGCGAACAGGATGTTGGCGAGGTGATCGTACTCAATGAATTCTACATCTTTGGGGAGCAGAGAGACTGCTGCTGCCGCGAAGTCGTTAGGAAACTTCTTGAACATGCGCCAGAACTTCTCTACACCATCATAATCGAGATCTTCATGCGGAAGCACACGGATCTCCCACTTACCACGAGTGTATCTGTTAGGATACGGTTGAATGTACTCGCGGATATGCTCTTGAAGCATGTTCATTTTACAAATACCTCATTGAAGTGTTCATCATGCAATGCCTTTGCTTGCATTACTTTGTCGCACATGTGTGCAACAAACTCTACGTCTTCATCGCAAGGATCGAAGTCGTATGCGTTGTCCCAATCAATAGTGCCATCAAGTTTAACAGGAGCACCAAAGGGGATATTCTCGTCATCGATGGCATATGCATTACCACCAGAGACCAGATAGTGAAGTGGAATGTACATTGGGAAAAATGGAAACTAAGGATAGTGTACTATGTATGGGGGAGAGTGTCAACCCTATTTGTAGAGGTAACCACCCGCCCAGTCACAGTTCTCCAACACGAACTCACGCTGTTCAATGATGCGAAGATCGAAGCGAACATCCTTAGCAGGTGCTTTCCATGATGCTGCCTTGTACAGTTCACCAGTGTTCTTGTCAACAAATGCATGGACACTCTTGCTACCATCGCTGCATGTCTGGACGATCTTGTGATACTTACGACCAGTCACAATGCTGAACTTATAGACATCTTTGCCTGCTTTATAGTCAGCAATACGCTCTTCCCAGTATTGAGGATTGTCAGAACTAGGCATCAGGAACTGAGCACGCTTGATGCTAGTCTGAACAAAGTCATGCTCCAGTGCTTCACAAAGCATCTCAGTATACTTGAGCGCGTTAGCAGCGATCACTTGACGTGCTGCCTGAACTTGCTCGAATTCTTGAAGGGAGAGAGTGGTGGTCATGAGGTTTGTTTGTTTGATGAACTTAGTATAGCAAGGGGAGGAGCGATCACACGCTACCCTGTGCAACTTCTGCGAGTGGCACACGCTTGACGGTGAGACGACGCCACCCACGCACTTCACGGATAGCATTGACCACTTGGTTCACCACGTTGTTGTGCTGACGGTTCAGTCCACGCATGGACTTGGTAGCAGGACGAGTGATGTAGAAGATGCTGGTGGTCAGGTCTTCGTTGCAGATGCTGATCTCGTAGGCGTTGGGCATGGGTGGTTCCCTTGACGATGTTCTTATTATAAGGGGTCAGCAGTGCCCTGGGTGCATCCTGCGGTACAGTTCGTCAACTGTCACCTCTAGTTCAGCAGCGACCTTCTCGTCACGCATACGATCGTGCTCACTGTCCAGTTGCTCCAGCAACCAACGGTCAAGCATTACTTCTTCAATAGTAGACATAATTTCAGAGGTGAGTGTTTTCCATGAGGAGCATTTCTTCGACAGTCATTTCAAGCTCTGCTGCCTTTAATTCGAGATGATCACAACATGTGTCATCATCGTGGAGATCAATCTCTTCGACATCAACCAGTGAGGTAAGTTTGCCGAAGAGAAAGTCAATGAAATCGTGGTCGTCTTTGCTAAACATGATCAGCAGTAAACAGGGGAGTAATCAGTGCCAGTGTATGCTTCGAGGTTGAAGTCACTGACTGTAGCACCATTGGCGATGTATCCTTCTACATCATACTTCATGCCAATACGGTCACGAGTGGAGAAGGAAGTCAGCTCAGTCTCACATCCTTTGTGCCAGATGACACGCTTGACGAAACGCTTGCCAGTGCCAACAGGATAGAAGTCGATCTGTGTGGCGGAGGTGTGGAGACGCATGTGCTTCCCTTGACGACTTCTATAGAATACATCACTGAGGGTCCTGTGGGGCAGTTGGTAGACAGTTCTGCAACTGGTTGTACAAGGCACTGGCACTGACCTTGTGATGGTAGGAATACTGTTCAGTGTGA
>Ga0213860_10000017_pt1 | contig 61454 bp, 104 predicted proteins | sample PICome_3_FD_160118 | JGI IMG/M metagenome (GOLD analysis project Ga0213860, IMG submission 160118) | Coastal seawater microbial communities near Pivers Island, North Carolina, United States - PICO550 | ecosystem: Environmental > Aquatic > Marine > Coastal | place: USA: North Carolina...
TGATGTAACAATCTCAAGTCCGAACCTTTCTGTGTTCAAACACACTCGACTTGACCTCTGCTACTGGATCGCACTTGAACCTGACTCCACTTATGAATCGTAAAAATTTCCTTTGGGTTGAACAATATCGTCCTCAAAAAGTTGAGGATTGTATTCTTTCTGATAATGTAAAAAATACCTTCCAGGAATTCGTTGAAAAGGGAGAGATTCCGAATCTTCTCCTTTGTGGTCCTGCTGGTATTGGTAAAACAACAATTGCAAAAGCACTCTGTAACGAACTGGGTGTTGACTCTTATGTAATCAATGGATCCGATGAAGGACGATTTCTGGACACAGTACGAAATCAAGCAAAGAACTTTGCTTCGACCGTTTCGCTTCAAGGAAATGGTAAACCAAAAGTCATCATTATTGACGAAGCTGACAACACAACCAATGATGTACAACTCCTCCTTAGGGCGAATATTGAGGCGTTTCATAGCAACTGCCGATTCATCTTCACCTGCAACTACAAAAACAAAATCATCGAACCCCTCCACAGTCGATGTGCCGTCTTTGACTTTACTTTCAAAGGCAGAGAAAGAGCGTCTGTTGCATCAAAATTCTTTACGAGAGTCCAGAATATCCTCCGTGAAGAACAGGTTGAGTTTGATCCCAAGGTTGTTGCGGAAGTTGTCCAAAACTATTTCCCAGATTTCCGAAGAACGCTGAATGAGTTGCAGAGATATTCTGCATGTGGTAAAATTGATTCTGGTATTCTGACTACAATGTCAGAAGTCAATCTCACTGGTCTTATGGGATCATTGAAGTCTAAAGACTTTTCTGGTGTTCGTAAGTGGGTTGTTGACAATCTGGACAATGATGTGACGGTGGTAATTCGTAAAGTCTATGACTCTCTTTACAATGCACTTGAACCAATGTCTGTTCCGCAAGCTGTTCTGATTATTGCTAAATATCAGTATCAGGCTGCATTCGCTGCAGATCAAGAGATCAACACTCTTGCTTGCTTTACTGAAATTATGTGTGATTGTAAATTCAAATGATCTTGACCCCAGAAGATACTCTTTATGCCTATGGTAAAATCCACGAAGCATATGATGGAGTACAACGTATTGATGACTATTTTCGTATGAAGAAGATGGAGAGGATCGACAAGATTCCTACTCCTCTTTTTGGTATGTCGATGGAAGATGAACTCTTTCAGAACTATGACATGGATCCGAATGACATGAACTTCAGGATCTTGTCACCTGATCATGAAACCTTCAATACACTTCTGGAAATGACCGCCTCGTTCACCTACGAGGATGCTCCTGGTAAGGAGATGAAATTGATGATCCAGGAAACGACCACAGGCAAGGTTGTAGGGTTCATCAAACTGGGTTCACCTATCATCAACTCAAAACCAAGGAACGAGTACCTTGGAGGGGTGCCTGACCTCACCATTTTCAACAAGCGTGCGATTATGGGATTTATCATTGTCCCAGTTCAACCGTTTGGGTATAACTATCTTGGTGGTAAACTGTTGTCTCTAATTTGTGCGAGTCACGAAGTTAGACAAATGCTAAATAAGAAGTACAACACAGAGATGTGTTTGTTTGAGACTACATCTTTGTATGGAAACATCAAAGGTACTAGTCAATATGATGGTCTGAAACCCTATGTCAAATATCTTGGTGATACTGATTCTAAGTTTCTACTGACGCTTCCTGATTTCATCTATCATGATCTACATAAATGGTTCATTGAAAAGAATGATGGTGAACAATTGATTCACAAAGGTGCTTCTAGTAGAAAACTCAAAGTGCAGACGAAGATGGTTTCTATCATTCGTAATTCTTTGAAGGAACATCATCCAGATAAGTTTGTTGAGTTCAAGCAGTTTATTGAAAGTCGTCAGGATGTAACTACCAAGAAAAGGTTTTACATGTCTGACTATGGATATGAAAATGTCAGAGAAGTTCTGCTAGGAAAGACAGATAAACTAGTTGAAAACAAGATTAACTTTGACAAATTTTATCTAGAAAATATGGTAAAATGGTGGAAGAATAAAGCATCTAAAAGGTATACCAAACTCAAGAAGGAAGGTACACTTCGTACAGAAATTGAGGTATGGAACGCCAAAACATTGAACACGATTGATATTATCAGATGAACTTAACTTCCTTTCTAACCGACGATGTTCAGCACAAAAAAACTATCCGTATTCTTGTCTATCCTAACATCACGTTTTCAAAGGACCTGACGAAAGATAGTTATATTCAGGTGATCACTAACATGATCGCCGAACTCAATAACATCAGAGATGATCTGTTCTTCTATTTGATCCTCCCTGAGTATTTGAAGTGTCTTGATTTTCCAAATACAAAACAGTATTTCATGAAAGTGCCGACGTATCCACCCACGATGCGTTCTCACTTTGATGTGTTTCAGTTCAAGAAAATTGTGGGACACGATATTGATATTGACTTGGTATTCTCTCATCTTCCAGAACATACACATGATGTCAAGAATGTGATCAGCAATGTGACTCATCACACTCCTGCTTACTTTGGATATTCACATTGGTTTGACTTGGATGAAGTTGTGACTTGGAGTCACCCAAGTTTCAACCAAAACATGCTTGGTATTCTGAATATGAATCGGTGTTTTATCAACACTCAATCACAGAAAGATCTTGTTCTGAATCAAGCAATGGAAGTATTCAATAGAAATACTGTTGGTGCCCTCGATGAAATCCTCACTGTACAGCATCTAGGCGTTCGTAGAAGAGACATTGATAGATCTATTGTACCTTATCGCAAGACAATCGTATTTAACCATCGTCCAGAGACATATAAGGACTATAAGAATTTCATGAGTATCATGAAAGAACTGAGAAAACAACGTCAAGATTTCAACGTCTGGGTTCCTTTACTTGAAAAATCTACAGAGAGTTGGATCTCTACTGAAAAGTTTGATAAGAAAGGATACTACAACAAACTATCTGAGTGCTGTGTTGGATTCTCTCCAAAGCAATTGTATGGTGGATGGAGTGTTTCTACTACAGATGGATTAATGAATGGTTGTCCTTTCATCATGTATGATGCTGATTACTATCATGAACTAAATCCAACTGCTGACTTCTTCTCCAATAATGGTGAAGCAATTACTTTGTTGCATAAGTATCTCGATGATCCAACCTATCGTGCAAGTAAGTCTGTTGAATCTATACATTACTTGGAAGAAAGTCTTTTGTATGAAGATGAGATTGGAATGATGAGTGAATATATTGATGATCTGGTTGGTACTTTGAAGAGCACTGATTCGGAAGTTACTGATAAACTTGTAAACTTGATTCGTGAGAATGGTTCGATGACAAAGAAAGAATTGTTTGGCGAACATCTTGGTTGGGGACGTGGAATTAAGTATGGTCCCTATCGTCGTGCCCTATTGAATCATCCCAACATTTATGATACAATGGGTCCTGAACCTGAATACTGTTGGGTTGAATGAAGAAGTTTGCTCGTATTTGGAAGTATAGTCTAGGGAGTTTTTCTGATGACAAAACCCACCGATATGACAACTACGTTGTTTTGGTACGGACTGCTATATTTCTTTCTTATCTCATTACTAATTGTTTTATTATTGCAGGAGTGATTCGACATTGGAACTAAAAGACTGGCTCAACAGCATCAACACAACAAAGAAAAATCTTCTGGATGAAGATCCAACATTGAAGTATCCAGCATTCATCATCAACAGATGTATGTCTGGTCACATCGACACGATCCTTCTTGCGAACGAGATGAACGTTCAGAATCATCTAGATCCCAAGTTACAATATGACTTTTTTATAAATATTGTGAGACCAAAAAAGCGCTTCGCGCCCTGGTTGAGAAAAGACAAACTCAATTCGCTAGAATTGGTCAAAGAATATTATGGATACAGTGATGAAAAAGCACGTGTAGCTCTAAAGATCTTGACCGATGAACAATTAAATTACATCGCTAAAAGAATGGATCGTGGAGGGAAAAGATGAGTGCTGAAATCGAAATTAAATGGGCACCTGACCAAATGGTCGAAGTCACTCTGAATGAACCAGATGACTTTTTGAAGGTACGCGAAACTTTAACTCGTATCGGAGTTGCGTCTCGCAAAGAAAAGAAATTGTATCAGTCTTGCCATATTCTGCACAAGCAAGGCAAATACTATATCGTTCACTTCAAAGAACTTTTTGCTCTAGATGGAAAGAGGGCAAATCTTTTTGAGAATGATGTACAACGTAGAAACAGAGTTACTCAGTTATTGTCTGACTGGGGACTTGTAAATATTGTAGACAAAGAAAGAGTCCAAGACTCTGCACCCTTAAGTCAAATTAAGGTGCTGTCCTATAAGGACAAAGGAGACTGGACTCTTGAAAGTAAGTATAATATTGGTAAGAAAAAGACTGCTTAACAGTCAATATCCATCTTTAAATAACATATAGTCTTATTAAAAGAAACTCAACAATCATTAAATACGGAGCCAACTTCAGCACCAATTTCAGACCCTGCTTGCTGTCCTAGTAACATTGCCCATCCACCTGCTAACCATCCAACATAAGGGATGCTAGAGACTGCTGGGACTACTAGACCAGCACTAATTGCGGTTCCCGCCATTGCACCTTGAGATCGTGCTCCAGCGTCCGCCCGAATACACTCTTCGCTTTTTGCAAGGTGCTTTCCCTCAGCGTCTGAGACGCTACCTCCGATATTACGAGTACCATCCATAGTGTATTGATCGTGACGATACTCACGACGTTTTTCTTCAGTAGGACCAAAAAGTCCTCTCTTATGTTTGTCCAACTCTAGAGTTTTATTTGATTCTAGAATCGTAGGATCGTTTGCTTTATATTCAATACTATAACCATTCCTATCAGATTGCATCTTGTATGATGAATAATCTCCCTTAGGAAAATTAATTACAGGTAATTGCGGTCTGTTGATAACATATCCCAACAGACCTATATGAGCAATACCTATTAACGATCCAACACCTAGTAGTGTCCATTTAAAGTTCATGATTACATTTTGTAAGTGTCATCTGTAGTAATCTTCAGTGGTGCTTGTTCAATTCTAATTGTTTGAGCAGGACCAGAAGATTTTGCAGCTTCGATTAGTTTTTCTAAATCTGCTTTAGTGATACCACCTGCAGCAGTTGCAGCGTTTGCACCATTCATTTTCATAGTTCCGTCACCAGACTTCTTAGCAGTCTGGACGCCGAACGTAGCTAACACACCAGTAAAGACTGATGCTATGAAAGTCGGGTCAAGATCTTGTTCAGGGAACTGAAGTGCTTTAGGAAGATCTACATAAGCTAAAGTTAGAATACCACCAGACCATATCAAAATTCCTAACCTAACGAAGGTAGACAAGATTGCTAGTTGTTCTTCCTTGTCTTCAGATGCCTCTTTAAGTTTACCGAAGATACCTTTCTTTTTAGGTTCTTCCTGTTTTACTTCTTCAGTCATTCGATACAGAGTAAGGCTCTGCTATTTAGTTGTTCCTTCGTCTAAAAAGTATTCTGGTAGTGGACACCCTTTGAAATCGTTGATCTCATCTACAGCAAGTACAAACATAGTACAAAATCCAACACAGAACGCGAATAACATTTGAGGAAAATTATAGTTCCCCATATGTGCAGTGGGATCAGGTTCATCATCATGAGGATGAATCATCTTTGCGATCTCCTCTGATCGCTTTTTCGATTTGTCGCCTAACTCTGTCTCTTGCTTCTGGCGATTCGGTTTCTTTTCGGGAGTAGCCATGTTTCTGATGGAAAATGAAATGACCTTGACAGAACATAGTAACCCCAAATATTAGGGCAAGAACTATGCCTATCCACTCGATTATTATAACGTTATTTTCAACCATGGTAGTAGGGGTGGAATTACTCCAATAAGTCGAAGGAGACCTTCAGCAAAAAGTGCAAGAACAACCCAGCCAACACACATTGAAATAATCGAAGCATTACGATTATGTTGTCGTATTGCATCTGCAATTAATACCTCCACTTCTTCTTTACTAATTGGTGTGTTACTCATTTTCGTCGTAGTCATAAGTTAAACGGCAGTCCCAAACATGGTCTTCTTCCCATTCTGGTTCATACAATGGACAAGGTTCCTCGAATAGATGTGCCATTCTTAGTTGTTTAATTCGTTCTTTAAGTTGTTTATAAAATTCTCTTTTTTCGTCTGGACTCATTGAGAGTATTCTCCGAGCATGTCTAGTATATCGTTTAATGTTTCGTTTGCAATATGCAACTGTGAATCGTTATAACTATGATACTTACCATGACGATCATGAACTTGATTTTTCAACTTGTAGACTCTTGCAAGCATGTCAACTTTGCTGAGGATTCCACGGGGCATACCAAATAATATAAAGTACACTATTTATTAGTATAATACAAATATTTTGAAACTGTGACATAAAAAAGGGGTCTTCTGGATTTTGCCAGAGACCCCTTTATGCGGCGACGATATAAATTATTTATGGTGTTGTGAAGTTTAATTCAATGGGTGGTGGATTAGGGTAGTACGCTGGCGATTGGAACACCGATAAAAAGAGTCATTGTGGTTCCAATTACTAGAGTGGCGGCTGTTAAGTTCATAAGTCGTCCTCCATAAGTACATAACTATATATCATTTTTGTATAGCAGTGATACAAAAAGGTATCATTAACTACCTACAATTGTTAATAAATCAAGAAATTTCATAGATTTTTAACTTCTGATGATCTGGAACAATCTTCTGCAACTTAATAATCAACATACCATTAGTAAATTCAACTCCTTCAATTTCTACATCATCAGCTAAATTAAAACCTCTCGCGAAGGTACGGGTTGCAACCCCACGGTGCATATACTCTTCATCTCCCGTTGTCTTCGCAGACTTGGACTTGACGAACAAAACATTGGATTCGGTGCTTACTTCAATGTCTTCTGGTGCCCATCCAGCCAGTGCCATTTCGATCCTCCATTTAACCTCTGATTCTTTTACTAGGTTATAAGGTGGATACGCTTCGTTTACAGATCCCATTCCATAAGAATGTAGTCTGTACATCAGATCATCTAGACCTACACTGTATCTCTCTGTAGCGTCTACTACGGCATTAAGATCTTTTGCCGTGAACTTTCTAAGTCCCGTCATTTGTTATGCTCCTTAAATAAGCGAGTTTGATTTTGTGATCCCCGAAGGCAATCACAGTTATTTAGACTATAACACACAAATTTAGAATTAGTGTTATCCACACTACAAAGTGGTGTCTTCCGTAAAGAAATCTTGGTCTAAATAAATATAGGTCTTATTATAGATGAAAAACAATGAGGAAATTTATTCCTTTCATGATGATTCTGATGACCGCTGGTGCCGCACAGGCTGGCGGACTTGTTACTAAACATGCATCTAGCGTTCAATTGACTGTTGACGCGGCTAGATCTACTGCCACAAGAGTTGGTTCTTCCTACGCCATCTCTGGCTCGGGTGTAAATACTACAGACGGAACCACTGCAGGGACAATTTCTGCAGGGACTATTTCCTCTGGTCTTCTTGCTCCTGGTAACATCTCAGCAACACAAGCTACTGATGGAAATGCATTTAGCTTCAGTCAGTCGTTTACACAAGGTGATGCAATCCCAACTGCAGCTCCTACTACAGGTACTGTACCTAACTTCTCTTCATTGACAAGTTATACTGCTGGTGATAAGACAGGGTTAGCAGGTACTGTAGGTACTAGTGGTGCCCTTACCGTAACCGCAGGTGGAGCTGGTACTACTGCTACAGGACAATTTGTCTCTGAGATCACTGTAATTGATTGAGGACGTTCGTAATGACGACTTCTGGAAAGATGAAGTGGTCTATTGTGACGAGTGTGGTGGCAATCCTAAGTTTAGGTGCCACCGCCCAGGCAGTCCCCGTTGTGCCCAACTTTACTCAGGGCTCCATGACGAGCCACACGGAGACGACGAGCAAGATCACTGAGACCATAAATTCTATGGACTACAACACAGGGTATCAATACTCTGCAACTGGTTCAGGAGTGACGGCGAGTGGCAACCTGTCACCTACGACAGGTAGTAACAATGTAACTATTAATGGCGTGACATCATCATGGACAGGTATAACAAACAAACCAAGTTTCACACAAACAACACCAGGGGCAGCGTTCCAGTTCACGGAGACGTACTCAGGCCCAGGTCTCAGCAACCACACAATTATAAACAGGGTGACCGAAGTTACAAGCGTAACCGACACCACAAGTATCTTCCAGCAATAATCCTATGTCTAACCAACCTTGCGACTGTCCCTGCCACACTGGCGGAAACTGTAGGGGGTGTAAGTGCAACAGCCGCGCCCGTAGCTAATAGTTCAGGCTCAGTCACAAATCAAGCCATTCAGGTTCTTCAGGGGCCCTATATTACTAACACATATGGGGCGGGAATCCAGTGTCAAGGTCCCACTGTCAACTTTACGCCGTATGTAACTGGGGCATTTAGTCAACAACATCCATATGAACCATACTGGGATAGTCCTGTCTATGACATGACTACCGATGACGATGGCAATTTAAACAACCCAGGGGATATTTTATATTACGTTCCTACAAGGACTGGACAGAAAAACAATACAAACATATCAGTAGGTTTCTCTGCTACATGGTCTCGTCCATTAGATAAGAAGTTACAAGACCAATGTAAACAAGCTGCTGCAGCGAATATCGCATTGATGCAACAACAACAAGCTAATAAACGCCTTGATTTTGAGATAGCTCGTCTCAAGAATTGTGGCGAATTGTTAAAAAAAGGAATTAGATTTGCTCCTGGTACAAAGTATGCTCGTATCTGTGAGGATGTACAAGTTCAAAGTGTGAACTTTATGGTTCCACATACTCATAATATTCCTAAACCTTGATTCATGGAAATCCCTGATATTAGAATCAAGGGCGGAGATATTGATATTATTCGTATCCCCATGACCCCTGATTATTTGTTAGAACCACCTCAAGCATTACAAGTCCCTGTTCCTATCACAAACCAGATCGGTGTGCCCATCGTGGACATCCCTGGTTGTGTTGAGGCACATGAGGTGGATGAAAATAATATGCTTGAAAGTGATGACCCAAAGGGTGTCAAGGTATATTGTGATGGTCAGACACCATCTTTCAATCCCATTGATTACAATGCGAATAAACTAAAGTATGAGTATGAGGCACCTATACCGCCTGTAAGACCACCAGAACCACCAGAAACAAAAACACCTGAAACGCCCAAGACAAAAGTACCCGAAATAAAATGTCCTACAGAAGTGCAACAATTAGAAGCACCTGTGGGTACACTGACTGATGCTGGTAAGAAAAAGATTGTAGAGTATCGAATTGTTGAAAAACAATGTGTTGCAATCAAAGATGATCTGCAGATAGTTGATCAGTTTGTCCAAGCAGTTCCATCAATAGGACAAGTTACAACCACAGCAGGTATCACTGTTATCGCAACTGCTGCAGCAACTGCAACACCTTTCTTACTAAAGATTGTCAAACCAATTGTTAAACAATTAATTAAAAAGATCAAGAAGGCACTAGGAAAAGAACCTCCTAAGTTATCTCCAAATGAGATTCGCGCCAATAAGTATAGAGAAAAGAAAGGGTTGCCTGAACTCAAGCAACCCAAGAAGAAGAAATTATAGACCAGGAAGAGAAGGTGTTGGAACAGCAGGACCAGTTGTACTAGGTAACGCTGGTTTCATACTGTCACCAAGCATACCAGGAAGTGCTCCTGCAATTGCTTCTGTTGCTGCTTTAGCCACTTTTTCTTTCGCACTTTCAATCAGTGCATCTTTTTGGATGTAGACATAAACTCCACCACCAATAATAGAAGCAGTACCTAGAAACGATAGTACAGCGAGAGTGTTAATAATCTTTTGCATTGTAATACATATAATAAGACTATTTTTATTTAGAAAATGCAGAAGCAAAAATTGAAAGACATATTCAGTCGTCTTCGATCCATTATTGATGAATTGGAATCTGAAATCTATTCAGACCCTGCTGCATACACAAAACCAGTTGGTGATCCTAAGTTTGGGTTCTACGCCCCAGGTGAAGATGACGATGGATATCCAGATTAAGTTTTTATAAAACTGTATAGCATGTTACAGAATAACTTGACTAAATAGAGCATAAGGTCTATACTAGACCTACGTTCATCCCATGTTAAGTTTCTTACTGGCGATGACCTTAGCCCATCATAATGACGGGTCACCTTATGGGTGGCACATGACTTGTGAAAGGTTCTTACAGAGACGAATAGAAATCCAAATGGATCCCAACCTAGACCAACGGTCTAAGTGGAATCTGATAGGATATCTTAAGTCAAAAGTAGAAGGTCAATGCGAGGGGACATTTACATGAGACGCAAGTAAGTCGCGGAACGGAGCGTTCATCCCATGTTTGAACTACTACTTTATGCTGATATAAAATGCACCGATGCTGCTGATATACTCAGACGCCTCGATGCCCATCAGCATATAGCTAATGAGATCAAGGTAGAGATTGTTGAAACCATAAAGGAATCAACACCTCATTGTCCATGGGACGCAAACGACTGAAGGAACGGGGCTAAAAATCCCTAGTATTTCAGGAGTAAACTTATGAACACCCTCAACCTAATCAAAAAGCAAATCAACAAAGCTGCAGCACTGCACGATGCTCAGATTGCTATGACTACCTATCGTGGTGTCAAGTATGAGTGTCAACAAGGCGGTGAGGAAGTACATGGTACTTTCTGCTATCGCGGTCACTCTTACGCTAAGTGAGGATGACATGTTAGCACTACAGGTAGTTGGACTCACATCCATAGGATGTGTCGCGTTCATTGGAATGATCTATGGTGAGCTTATCCTCTTATCGAGAGGGTGAAATGACCGAGAACTATGTCTATCATGATGATGACATGGATAAAGATACAAGACCACCGTCTTGTTATCAACTCAAATATAGAGGCGTAACATACTGGTCTTGTTACCGCATTCATTTGAAAGACTACTTTGAACAATTGCTATCGGTTGAACCGATGTATAACAGGAGGGGTTGACGCCCTTCCTTTTTTATTGTATAATATAGCTTCCGTGTGAAGGAAGTGTAAAGACAGGGTTTAAGAACCCTGTCTTTTTTTGTAGAAATGTATTGAAATATACAAATGTTAGTTAAATTAACTTACGATGTATAGATAGTATAGAATTATGCGAGGTGCTATCATGAACCCTAACCCCTCCCCTATAGTATGTAATGAATTGTTAGGAGGATATCATGCACAACATTCTGTCTCGCAGTCAGCTAGATGAGTGGCGTCATTTTGAAAATACGATCGATGAGTTTGACTCTGATTTAGATAGAATCAATGACTACTACGAGTGCTTAATTGAGTGCGAAGAATCAGCGGCATCATGTAAACGAATATGTAAGGAAGTACTTATGGATTGAAAATGATGCTTGGGGGGGTTGCGACCCCCTCTTTTTTTGTGTATAATTAGTATCAGAATGGCTAAATAGTAATGTATACGATATGGATTCACACAGTTGCATTTTTCCAAGTGGTCGTTATGAATTGTATTCAACCCACCAACTGGCAGTATTGCTATCGTGTGGACCAGTGGTTGATACCTGATCTCATTGAAGGAATAATGATATACACTGGAGAAAAGACTCCATATCAATCAGAAAAGGAATACTTAAAAAGTGTACAGGGAACCGCATCTTCAGGAGAAGAGTGATGAATGTGCCCGCCTTTGGAGGGAGTGGGAAACTCTGTGGCGAAAAAAGCATTAGGTGCGCCAGAGGCGAGAGAAAAGTGGGGTCAATGTGTGATTGAATTTGGTGAAATGGTAAGTCAGGAAGTCAAGACAAATCCAAGATATAGGGACATGAGGAAGATATAGATAGTGTAGTTGCTAAGACTAAATGAAGTTCTTTTTTGCACTTCTTGCTACACTCTTTCTTGCTACACCTGCTTGGGCTGTAGATGTCCAAATGGGTTCTGGTGGTAACTTGATTTTTGAACCAGCTGATGTTACAATATCAGCAGGAGAATCAGTTCATTTCGTGAACAATATGCTTCCTCCACATAATGTGATCGTCGAAGATCATCCAGAACTTGGACATGAGGCACTTGCTATGCTTCCTGGTGAAGAGTTTGATGTTGCATTCCCCGAGCCTGGTGACTATACTTATTGGTGTGGTCCTCACAAGGGTGCTGGTATGATTGGGACGGTACATGTTGAATGATGTATACCCACAACTATATGAAAATCTTTCTTGATACTGCCGACATTGACGAGATTCGCGCTGCGAATGAGACTGGTCTAATTGACGGTGTGACTACTAATCCTACTCTTATTCTTAGAGCTGGGAGGACTCTAGAGGATGTTGCCAAACAACTCATTGAAGAGTTTCCACATTTTGAAAGTGTATCTACTGAGGTTGTAGCAGACACTTCCGAAGAAATGATTGCTCAAGCGCAAAAGTTTATCGGTCTTGGTCCTGCAATCACAATCAAACTACCTTGTACTATTGAAGGTCTTAAAGCATGTAAAGTGCTTAATAAGGCTGGAGTCAAAACTAATGTGACTCTCATCTTTAGTGCTGCACAAGCAGTTCTCGCTGCTAAATCTGGTGCAACATATGTTTCTCCTTTTGTAGGAAGACTAGATGATCAATCAGTTGCAGGTCTTGAAGTAGTTCGATCTATCACTGAGTTGTATTGTCGATGGGGAGTTAGAACACAGGTTCTTTCTGCATCTATCAGAAGTGTTCAGCGTGCTGTACGCTCTTGGTATAATGGTGCGGAAGTCGTGACAATGCCCCCCAAAATCTTTTGGCAGATGTATAATCATATTCTAACCGAAGATGGGTTAGATAGATTCCAAAAAGATTGGGACGCCGCTAATGCAGAACTTTAATCAATTTGTATTAAATTTCACAATTTCAATTATCGACTACCTCTACCGAGGTAGACCGTTTCAACGTTTCTGGGTGCTTGAGGAAATTGCTCGGGCACCCTATTTTGCTTTTTTAAGTGTGCTACATTTACGCGAATCTATGGGTTTGCGTGGTCCAGAACACATCTATTTGATGGAGGAACATTTTGCTCAAACACTTAACGAAACAGAACATCTTGAGTATATGGAGAGCAGGGGTGGTAGTGCTTATTGGGTGGATCGCTTTTTCGCCAGACACCTCGTACTTATCTACTATTGGGTCAACGTGGTTTATTATTGGGTGGCTCCTCGCGCTGCTTACCATCTCTCCTACGAAATAGAGATCCACGCCGCGACTACATATGCTAAGTATCTTGCAGATTATGGTCATGATGACAAGATTCTAGAAATCTTGAACGATGAATTACATCATTCAAAAGAACTCAAAGAAGCAATGGAGATGATCAATTGACCAAAACAATTATCCTCATTGGGTGTTTTACACCACTTGTAATTATCTACATAGTAATGAAACTTGCTGTGTGGATTTCTGCAGTCAATTCTGAAACAGAATATGTCAAACAAGAACCCTTCAGAAAACGAGGACCTTATGTGGCAGATGCATATGCAGACGTTGACGAGGAGGAAGAGGAGTATGGAGATCGCACAGATTATCGATAATGCTCTGGAAGAGTATTATTCGGAACAAGGTCTGCCAGTTCCTAACTGGAAACAACGAAAAGATCCACAATGGTGGATCGATTATCTTAAAGAACTAAACACTGATCCAAACAATCCATGAAAGTAGGAATTATCGGACTCGGCCGGATGGGAGAAGGAATGTCCCGTCGTATGATCAAAGCAGGAATTGAAGTCCATGGGTATCGCAACAATGTTCAAAAAGCTGAGGAACAATATGAGAAGGGTTATATCAGTGGATATACCACTTCTCTGGAAAGCCTTGTTCAAGTAGTACACAATCAGGAGGGAATGGTCGGCAGGGCACCTGGCATCTTTATGATGGTAGTGCCGGCAGAAACAGTAGAGGACACAATCAATGAGTTATTACAGTTTTGTGTGGAGGGAGATATTATTATTGATCATGGTAATAGTAATTTTAAAGACACTCGCAGACGAGCAGACAGGCTTGCTAAATTGGGCATCTCGTATCTTGACTGTGGCACTAGTGGCGGTGTGTACGGTTTGGACCGTGGATACTGTCTTATGGTTGGTGGTGCAAATTTTGCAGTATCCGCCTGCGCTCCAATCTTTAGGGCACTCGCACCCGGCATTGGAGCTGCCTCTCGTACAGATCCCCTCAGTTATGAAACAAGCGCCGAGCATGGTTGGTTACATTGTGGACCACCTGGAGCAGGTCATTTTGTAAAGATGGTGCATAATGGGATCGAGTATGGTATAATGCAAGCATATGCGGAGGGATTCAACATCTTACACGAAGCAAATGCAGGATCCAAGTATGTCAAAGCAGGAGACGCAGAGGTTGCTCCAATGGACTGTCCAGCAGATTACTGCTATGACATTGACGTTTCTGAAGTGGCTGAGTTATGGCGCCGCGGTAGTGTGGTTGGGTCTTGGTTGCTTGATCTTAGTGCGGATGTACTTAGGGGCAATAGAGAGCTTACTAACTTCGATGGGGGCGTCTCCGATAGTGGGGAAGGTCGTTGGACTTTGCATACTGCTGTGGACCTTGGCGTACCGTCTCCTGTTATCAGCAGTGCGTTGTGGTCTCGCTTTGAGTCACGCCGTCTTGGTGCTTTCGCAGCCAAGGTTCTGAATGGAATGAGATTTAAGTTTGGGGGACATGATGTTAGGTGACTTCTTATTATGGATATCCATACCGTTTGTATGTGCCACCTTCGCATTTGGACGACTTAAAGGTGAAAATGACTATTACGACTCGGACGACTACGATGGAAACGGAACCGCTCACTAGAGGGATTGTTATCTTTGGTGCAACAGGAGACCTGTGTAAAAAGAAACTAATCCCTGCACTTTATAAACTTTGGCAGAAAGAACTTCTACCAGAGAATTTTCTTATCACTGGAAGTGCTAGGAGAGAACCAACTGCAGAAATGTGGAAACAATCTCTTGGTGAATATCCAGCTGATTTTTTACAGCATTTAGATTATCAATGTGCTGATCTGGACAATGTTGAAACATTGAAAAACTTACCAGAGTACATTGATGACATGACATATTTTCTGTCCGTACCGCCAGAACGCTATGAAAATGCTATCATCCATCTCAAAGAAGCAGGATGTCTCGACGACCCAGACCACTCCCGTTTGGTTGTGGAAAAACCCTTTGGGCACGATTATAAATCTGCTCATCATCTACAGTCTGTGGTTGAGCGACACCTACGCGAGAAACAAGTCTATCGTATTGACCATTATCTTGGTAAAGATACTGTCAATAATATTCTTGCTACAAGGTTTAGCAATATTCTTCTTGAACCACTTTGGAACAGGCAACACATAGAAGAAGTACAGATCTTTGCAACCGAAACATTTGGTTGTGATGGTCGAGCACAATACTATGATACTGCAGGTGCAGTTAGAGATATGCTTCAAAACCATATCTTACAGGTGTTTTCCCTGATTGCTATGGAACCTCCTTGCCGAATGGATGCAAAAGAAGTTCGTCGTGAGAAAACGAAAGTTCTTGCTGCTACTAGATTGGGGAGGGATACAATCCTTGGACAATACGAAAAATATAAAGATGAAGAGGGTGTTAATCCTAACAGTCACACTCCTACCTTCGTTGCTGGTACTTTATTCTGTGATAACTGGCGTTGGCAGGACGTTCCTTTTCGCGTCATGACTGGTAAGAACATGCCCTATGGGTGTGTTGAAGTTGTGATCAAACTTAAAGCCCCACCGCTAAAACTATATGAAGGTGAAGTTGGTGATCGCATTGTTATGCGTTTACAGCCTAATCCCCATCTTGATATTAGGATGGACATTAAGTCACCTGGACTTAACAATGAGTTGGAACTAGCAACTCTTACCCATGCATATCCACAGGATAGAGCAATTGATGGTTACGAGAAACTTCTAAATGATGCTATTAATGGAGATCAATCTAATTTCGTCCACGCTGACGAAGTTATGGAATCCTGGAGGATCGTTGATGATCTTCTCTGTACTGGTGACAAGTGTGCCATTCGTACTGTTCCTTATCTCTATCTCCCAGGAACATGGGGACCACAACACATAACTGAAAGAATTACTAGTTGGGATTATCCAGCATGACAACAATATTCATATTTGTTTTCATAACGTTGTTAACTCTTGGTATGGAACTAACATGGCCAATTAAATACAGAGGGTAACATGCATACAGTTCAACTGCTCGTTAGATCAGTTATGCAGACTCCATGGTGCTTAGGCGTCATGGGGTTCTTTTTGGTTTTTGTCCCTGTATTGGGGATGTGGGCAGTCCACCATTATGGTTGGGAACACTGGGAACCATTTGACAAGAAGCACAAGGAGTGATATACTAGTAGGACTCAACCTCTACCTATGAATCTAAAAGTAATACAACTGAATACAGGAGACTATATTATCGCTGATGTTGAGGAACTCGAAGAAGAACCTTCTTGTTACCTCAAGAACTGTTATCAGATCATTGATGGTAAACTACATGAATGGCCTAAGTACAGTTCTGAACGTGAAGCATTGATCTTCTCTGATAGAATCGTAACCATATCCGAACCCCACCCTGATATCGTCAAACAACTGCCTTCATGAAGTTCTACACTAACGTCCAACTTGTCGGAAACACTATCCTCTATCGTGGATATGAGTATGGGGAACGTGTAATTCATCGTGACTCTTTTTCTCCGACGTTGTTCGTAACCGCTAACAAGGAAACGAAACACAAAACTCTGGATGGTAAGAATGTAAAACCGATCAAATTTGAATCTGTTCGTGAAGCAAGAGACTTCATGAAACGGTATGATGGTGTTCAAGACTTTGATGTCTTTGGATACGAACGCTTTTTGTATCAGTATATGTCTGACAAGTTTCCTCAAGAGGAGATGAAGTTTGATATGTCTGTGATGAATATCATGTCTCTTGATATTGAGGTTGAGTCCGAGAACGGATTCCCTAATGTTGAAGATGTTGCTGAGAAAGTTCTTTGTATCACTGTCAAAGATTTCAACTCAAAGCAACTGATCACTTGGGGTGTTCGTGAGTATGATAACAAGAGAGATGATGTAAACTATATTTGTTGTGATAATGAAAGGGATCTTCTGCTGAAGTTCCTTGACTATTGGGTTCAGAACACACCTGATGTCATCACTGGTTGGAATGTATATCTTTATGACATTCCATACCTTGCTCGTCGTATTGACCGTATCCTTGGTGAGAAATACAAGAAGTCTCTGTCTCCTTGGAATCTAATTCAGGAACGTGAGATCTACATTCAGGGTCGTAAGAATCTTGCTTATGATCTTGCAGGTGTTTCTTGTCTCGACTATCTGGATCTTTATCGTAAGTTCACCTATACCAATCAGGAATCCTACCGTCTCGATCATATCGCTATGATCGAATTGGGTGAACAGAAACTAGATCACAGTGAGTTCGAGAACTTCAAAGACTTCTATACCTACAACTGGCAGAAGTTTATTGATTACAACATTCATGACGTAGAACTTGTTGACCGTATGGAAGACAAGATGCGACTGATTGAATTGTGTCTGACGATGGCATATGATGCACGTCAGAACTATGAAGATGTTTATTCTCAGGTGAAGACTTGGGATAACATCATCTTCAATTTCTTGAGGAAGGACAATATTGTTGTTCCTCAGAAAACAAATCATAAGAAAGATTCCGCTTACGCTGGTGCTTATGTCAAGGAACCGATTCCTGGAAGCTATGATTGGGTGGTTAGTTTTGACCTTAACAGTCTTTATCCCCATCTTATTATGCAGTACAATATCTCGCCAGAGACCTTACAAGATACTCGACACGATTCAGCAACCGTCGAAAAGATATTGAGTAAACAGTGCATCATTCCTGGTCCGTATGCAGTTTGTGCGAACGGTGCCCAGTATCAGACTGATGTTCAGGGATTCCTTCCCAAACTGATGTCTCAGATGTATAATGATCGTGTTGTTTTCAAGAAACGAATGCTTGCCGCAAAGCAAGCATACGAACACAAACCAACAAAAGAACTAGAAAAAGAGATTGCACGTTGCAACAATGTGCAGATGGCGAAGAAGATTTCTTTGAACTCTGCTTATGGTGCCATCGGTAATGAATACTTCAGGTATTTCAAACTTGCAAATGCAGAAGCAATCACTTTGTCTGGTCAGGTTTCAATTCGTTGGATTGAGAACAAGATGAATGAGTATCTAAATACTCTGTTGCAATCAAAGGACATCGATTATGTTATCGCATCAGACACTGATTCGATCTATCTTAATCTCGGACCTCTTGTTACTAAATTTTTTAGTAATAAGTCTGACAATAAAACAGCAATTGTGGGGATACTTGACAAGATCTGTCAAGAAAAACTGGAACCTTTTATTGAGGGTTCATATCAAGAACTTGCAGATTACGTTTCGGCATTTGACCAAAAGATGCAAATGAAACGTGAGAACATCGCTGACCGTGGTATCTGGACTGCAAAGAAAAGATACATTCTTAATGTATGGGACAGTGAAGGTGTTCGTTATGAAGAACCCAAGATGAAAATCATGGGTCTTGAAACTGCAAGATCATCCACACCCGCTTTCTATCGAGACAAACTCAAGAAAGCATTCAAAATTATCATCAACAAATCAAATGATGAACTGATCCAATTCATCGATGATGTAAAACAAGAAACCAGGAAGAGAGATGTCGCTGAGATTTCTTTCCCCCGTGGTTTGAATGGATTGTCTAAGTATGCATCCAGTTCTGATCTGTATGCTAAAGGAACTCCAATCCACGTTCGTGGTGCGATCCTATATAATCATCATGTCAAGAAGATGAAACTGGGTCACAAATATCCGATGATTCAGGAAGGTGAAAAAATCAAATTCTGTTATCTGAAGAAACCAAACCCGATCGGGGAAAACGTCATCGCTTATCTCCAGACGATGCCGAAAGAATTTAATCTGGAGAAATACATCGACTACACCACACAGTTCGAGAAGAGTTTCCTAGAACCACTAAGAAACGTTGTTGAAACTATTGGTTGGCAAGTCGAAAGAAAAGGATCACTTGAAGCATTTTTTGTATAGTAACTATGTCATTTTTAAAATCTGTTATTTCGGAGTTGGACAATGAGTTTGCATCTGTTGCCGAAGACGGCATCGCCGCTGGGGATTGTGATTCGTTTGTGGACACTGGCGCTTACATCTTCAATGCTCTTGTGTCTGGCAGCATTTTTGGTGGTCTCCCATCAAACAAAATCACTGCACTCGCAGGAGAATCCAGTACAGGTAAAACCTTCTTTGCCCTAAGTATTGTCAAGTATTTCCTGCAACAGAATCCAACTGGTCAGGTCATTTACTTTGAATCTGAATCTGCAATCACCAAGGGTATGCTTGCTGATCGTGGTATTGATGTCAAACGTATTGGTCTGGTTCCTGTCACCACTGTTCAGGAGTTCAGGACTCAGGCAATCAAGGTTGTCGATGAGTACATGAAACTCAAGAAGAAGGACCGCCCACCCCTGATGTTTGTTCTTGACTCTCTTGGTATGCTATCTACCACTAAAGAGGTTGAGGACGCTACTGCGGGTAAGGAGACGCGAGATATGACCCGTGCCCAAGTGGTCAAGTCTATCTTCAGAATCCTATCTTTGAAACTGGGTCAAGCTGGTATTCCCTTGATCGTTACCAACCATACCTATGATGTTGTGGGATCTTATATGCCACAGAAAGAAATGGGTGGTGGTTCTGGTCTTAAGTATGCCGCATCTACAATCATCTATCTGTCCAAATCTAAAGAGAAGGATGGTACAGAAGTTGTAGGTAATATCATCAAATGCAAAGCATTTAAATCACGATTCACAAAGGAGAACTCTCTTGTCGCAACACGTCTTTTTTATGACGAACGTGGACTTGACCGCTATTACGGATTACTGGAACTGGGTGAGAAGTATGGAGTCTTCGAGAAGTCAGGGAATCGCTACAAAATTGGTGAATCTTCTGTTTATCCTAAATCTATTCTCGCTGATCCAGAGAAGTACTTCACGCCAGAAGTGATGCAAGCCCTTGACGAAGCTGCTAAGAAGGAGTATAGTTACGGTAGCTTTGAGTAAGTATGAAGATTGAATCCAAGATTCTGTGTCACCTTATCCATGATGAGAAGTATCTGAGGAAAGTTCTGCCTTTCCTCAAGGATGTATACTTCGAGAATCTCAGTGAGAAGATTATCTTTGAAGAGATTAACAACTACATGAATGAGTATGACGGTGTTCCTAACAACAGCGTCCTCAAGATTGAACTTGAAAAGAGGAAAGACATTTCCGAAGATGTCTTCAAAGAATCTGTCACTATGTTGGATGGTCTTCGTATGGAGAAGACTGATCCACAGTGGTTACTTGACACTACAGAGAAGTGGTGTAAAGAAAGAGCAGTCTATCTTGCTCTGATTGAGTCTGTCAAGATCGCTGATGGTCGCGACAAGACTAAGAATCGTGATGCTATTCCATCCATTCTATCAGAAGCACTAGGAGTCTCATTCGATGATCACATTGGTCACGACTATCTCTCGGATGTTGAGGAGAGATTCGAGTTCTATCACAAGAAAGAAGACAAAATTCCATTTGATCTGGACTTCTTCAACCGTATCACAAAGGGTGGTCTTCCTAACAAAACTCTCAATATTGCTCTTGCAGGTACTGGCGTGGGTAAGTCTCTCTTTATGTGTCATTGTGCCGCTGCTGCTCTTAATCAAAGTAAAAACGTTCTCTATATCACGATGGAGATGTCTGAAGAGAAGATTGCTGAACGCATCGACTCCAATCTCCTGAACGTAAATATCAAAGATCTGGTGGATCTTCCCAAACAGTTATTTGAAACTAAGGTGGAGAAAATTGCAAAGAAGACACAAGGAACTCTCATCATCAAAGAGTATCCCACTGCCTCCGCCCATTCGGGACACTTTGAATCGCTACTTAACGAACTATCTCTTAAGAAGGGTTTTTCGCCCGATATTATTTTCGTTGATTATCTCAACATTTGTTCTTCAAGTCGATTTAAAGGTACTATCGTTAATTCATACACCTTTGTCAAAGCTATTGCAGAAGAGCTTAGAGGTCTTGCTGTAAAATGTAATGTACCTATTGTATCTGCAACACAAACAACTCGCTCTGGATATGGTAACTCTGATGTTGAACTCACTGACACTTCTGAATCTTTCGGTCTCCCTGCTACTGCTGATCTTATGTTTGCTTTGATCTCTACAGAAGAACTTGAAGACATGAATCAGATTATGGTCAAACAGTTGAAGAATAGATATAATGACCTCAACATGAACAAAAGGTTTGTGGTGGGTATTGACAGGTCGAAGATGAGGTTGTATAATGTAGAGGCCAGCGCCCAGGGTAACATCATTGACTCTGGTAGAGATTCCGAAACTATGGAATCTCTTGATAATAAAATTCGTAATTTTGAAGGTTTTAAAGTATGATTGATCCTGCCAAGTATCTGGAGTTTGTAAATGCGGTTACGTCGGTACAAAGTAAAGACCATGAAGCGTTTGTCTATCGCGTTCAGGAACTCGAAGGCCAAGGTTTTCATTCCGAGCGATTGCTTACTGCATCTGTAGGAATGTGTGCGGAAGCAGGTGAGTTTACTGAAGTCGTCAAAAAGATGGTCTTCCAAGGTAAACCTGTGAATGATGAAAACATGTTCCACCTTAAACGTGAACTGGGTGACATCATGTGGTATGTTGCTCAAGCATGTATGGGTCTCGGTGTTTCACTAGATGAAATCATTGAGATGAATGTTGACAAACTCAAAGCACGTTATCCTGGTGGTGAATTTGATGTTCACTACTCTGAGAATCGTCAGGAGGGTGACGTATGAATCTCTTCGCACAAGCTCAACTCGACCTAGTAGATGCTTGGAACATGAGTTGGGAAGAGGGCATCCAGTTCATTATTGTTCTGGTTGGTCTATATTATGTCAAGAAAAGGATGGACTTGTATTTTGCTAAGAAGCAAGCAAGGACAACCATTTACAAAGTAAAAATTGTAGAGGAACAATGACTAAAAAACAATTCGTAAATTCTAAGGGTGACACTTGGGAATGGGAAGAAACTCCTGAGACTCAAGAAGCACTCAAAAAGATGTGGAAACATATTGCAGAACTTGAATTGAAAGCACCTGATTATGGAGTAGGAAAATGAAGGACGAACCAATTACAGTTGAAGACTATAAACTAGTCTCGGATGAGTTCTTTCAGAAGTACAACTATGTAGCAGATCGTCTTGGTCCTACAAAAAAAGCGGAAGACATTCTAAAAGTAATGGAATCGCTGAGTGGTGCAGTTATGAAAGAACGAGTAAAAGAAAAGGTCGGACCTTTCGGATTCAACAAAAAAACAGAAGACGATGACAGCACTGATTGAACCTACTGATCCTAGATACTTCAGACAAACCTCTAACAAACCATACGATCGTCACATCTACAAAGTTGTATTCAGAAACAAAGTATACAAGTTTGATAGTTGGGACGCAGCAATGGGTTGTTGGTTTGAGAAAAAAGACTTGGGTCAGTTCAAGACTATTGAAGTCTTAGATAGGAAAAAGAAACCATGAATGCTTATGCACTCGCTGCTTCTATTTTAGATGGAACATTCGATGAGGAATATCCTGTGATAGAAAACGAAGATAGATTCAAGAAGTTTACTTTTGGTGGTCGTGAAGTAACTCCTATCCATCTCCTCTTGCTCTTGAGTGAGATGGAAGGAGTCTATCAACATCTCAAGTATATGGGATTTGAGGAAGATATGAATAGTATGGAAGAGTTGAAAAAGAAATACTATAAACTGTACTTCCAAAAGGTAAGGGAAGAAAAGGAATCTAAATAAGAGGGTAAGGACCCTCTTTTTTCATGCCTGAAGCACTGGGAAAATTAACATACTCAACTCTTAAACGAAGAGCCGGAAGAACTGATAAATTCCTTGAGAAACTCAGGGAAGGGGAGGATTTTGTTTTTACTGACGGTACTGCATCAAAATTAGATGGTGTCATTGTTGGTACTGGTACTGGAACCACATATACAAAAGATGATACCGAAACATTAAAAGTAATTTTTGATAATAACGATAAACTAACTTTAAAATTAAAAGTTGGTGCTTCAACAAAAGCTTTTGGTACTCTTGCAAAAACAGCAGAATTTGGTGGACAATCTTCTAGTTCTTCTTCAGCAGCAGTTGGAGGAAAAGTAACTGAAGTTCTTAGTGAAATTGGATTTTGTTTTTACTATGCACTACAAGAAAATGGTCATTTAGATGATTACAATTTGGAAGTGTGGTCTACAGTAAATAATGTAGCTACATTTAAATCACTATGTTCGACATATAGTGGTGTTCCAAAAATGTTGAAGTTTCAATATAAAGATGTAAAAGATATTAATGCTAGAATTGGAACCATGTATTCCTTTTTGAAGGATCATGGTTGGGATGAAGTCTTAAGAACTCAGGTAAGTGCCTTTAAAAGGAAATATCCATCTGTAAATTCTAGTTATTATCTTGCTAGACCTTCTGCAATACCAGATGCATTCAATCCGTATTCTACATATAGATTGATTAGTGGTACTGTGAAAGACTATGCAGGATTGTCTAGAGCTATTGGCGAAGATAAATGGAATCCAGCTGATTTCTGGATCTTCAATGATAAAGGTATAAGATTTATGCGTCAGTGGAATGATAAATCGAAACGACTAAGAAGTTTGAGGACAGAGAACTATAGCGTTAGTTATATGAATCTTGTTAATAAACAATTAATTAATTTGTATAGACAAGGTTTAGTATATCCAGTTTCTCTGAAGAGAACATCTGGCACTCCGAATATCAAGGAAATTAATAGTGGAAGAGATGAGATATCTCAAATTGTGGAGTATGATAGAGTCGAACTTTCAAATACAAATTTGGATGTTCAGATTTATTTCACTGTTAAAACTTATGAAGAGAGATCTTTAATATCTACCAAAAATTTGAAAGCAAAAATGAAAACCAAAGCAGGTGGTTTTCGACTTGAATTAGAGGAAGCTGCTGGTGGTTCTGCAAGACATGGATCTATTGGTATGGGATTGCAGGAATTTATTATCAAAGACACATCTGATCAAGGAATTAAAAGACTGGATGATATCAGGGGAGACGCAAAGTATAATAATATAAGAAATGAATTCCCAACCAGAGGTAATAGACACTGGTTGGGGACAACTGACTATATTTCATCTAGAAATATTGAAACACTGATTCCGTATTTAAGTGAATTGATGTCTGAAGTTAATTCTACTGGAGCCGATATTGGTGCATTTACTAATAAGTATTCTGGATCTGAACAAATTGGAACAAAGATTGGCGCTGCAGAACTTGCAGTATCAATCGCCAAAATTGTGAATAGATATTCTAGAGATATTGTTATGGAAAATTTATACAATGCAGCTGGATCACAGGGTATTGCAGCTGGTGTATCTCAGTCACAATTAGATAGGAGAAGACAACTATTGGGAATGTCGGAAGACGATGTTATCACAATTGTTAACGATACAAAGGCACTGAACGCAGTCTTTCAGGCTGGGTTCCATTTAAAAATTATGTGACCTTGACAAAACGCTAAAAGTCTGGTAGGATACAGTCATGGCAAAAAACACTCACCTCGAACACTTAGAAGACGACATCCTCAACAATGGTAGTGAGGGTGGTAAAGCTGCTGTCGCTTTCTTGAGATCTCTTGGGGACATGCTATCTCAGGGTGACGGTAGGATGAAAGTTACTACTAAATGGGATGGAGCTCCTGCTATTATATGTGGGACTGACCCAACAGCTAATGTATTTTTCGTTGGTAATAAATCTGTTTTTGCAAAAACATCACCTAAAGTTTGTTATAATGATGCAATCGTAGACAAGTATTATCCCGCTAGTGGATTGAATTCCATCTTAAAAGATTGTTTGAAGTATCTTTCAAAATTGAATATCGAAGGTGTAATTCAAGGAGACTTACTTTTTACTGAAAATACAAAAACAATTGCTACTATTGGCGGAAAACGCTGTGTAGTATTTCAACCAAACACTATTACATATGCAATCCCGCTTGATACAGAACTTGGTCAACGTGTTAACTCTTCTAAAATTGGCATTGTTTTCCATACCACTTATAATGGTTCTTCTCTTCAAGGGATGTCTGCAGGATTTGGTGTCGATGTATCTCCGTATCAGGGACATGATGATATTGCTGTGTTCTCTTCCGACTTCAGTGACGCAAGTGGTTCTGCAAATTTCAATATGGCGGAACTGAGAACTTTTAACATGTCTATCAATAAGGCAGAAGGTTCTCTGAAACAAGCATCTAGATTCCTGGATGCAATGGCTGGTACTGATCGCTATTCTTTCAACGTTATCTTCAAACAGTTTTTCAATACTTATATTCGCGCTGGTAGGTCTATTCCTTCTGTTAATACTGTGGTTGCAGATTTTGCTGCATACTATGAAAAACTCATGGACACTGAGATCCAGAAGAAGAAAACTGACTCTGCAAAGAACAAGTGGATCAAAGTTAAAACAGATGGTTTGAAGTTTATCGCTGCAAACAAACAGTCTATCTACATGACTGCTGCATCTTATAAGAACTTGACTGCAGCAAAACTGATTGTGATCCGCAAACTAGAGAAAGTCAAGGACATTGGTACGTTCTTGAAGGACGGAAATGGATATAAAGTTACCGCACCAGAAGGTTTCGTTGCGATTAAATCTGGTCGTGCTATGAAATTAGTTGATAGACTTGAGTTCTCGGTTGCGAACTTCACGGTGGACAAAAATTGGGACAAATAAATAATATGGTAGAAACCATTTGAGGTTTTGGATGAAGTCGTTTAGCAATTTTTTCGGTGAGGCTCGTACCAAAGCAGGAAAGGAAGCTGAGAAGAAGGGTTTAGTTCACACAGGTAAAGGATATTACGCCGATAAGAATGGTGCTATTGTCGCCAAAGCTGAAGGTGGTGAAAGACTAGTCAATCTTTCTGCGAAAGAAAAAGCAAGTCTAAAGAACGGATCTCCTTTGATGCCTCCGCAATCTGCTGCGGATGTAGAAACGATGCAACAGATGGCGTCTGGTCTTCAGTCAGTGAAGGGTGGACAAGAACAACCTGCAGCCGAAGAAGAACCCAAAGCGGAAAAAGAAAAAGGTGATGAGGAAGAAGCACTAGTACCTCGTAATGAGGGTGGTGGTGAAATCGTCATTACTTTTGGTCGCTTCAATCCACCTCACGTTGGACATGAAAAACTCATCAATAGAGTTGCTGATGAAGCACATTCTAGTGGTGCAGACTATATGATCTACCCAAGTCATTCAAACGATCCTAAAAAGAATCCTCTGGATTTTGGAACTAAGTTGAATGCCATGCAACACATGTTCCCTAGTCACGCTTCTAACATTGCAAATGATCCGCAAAACGGAAGAAACATTTTTGATGTTCTGAAGAATCTACATGCACAGGGATATGATAATGTGAAGGTTGTCGTTGGTGATGACCGTGTAAAAGAGTTTACGAATATGACTTCCAAATATAATGGGAAGACATACAACTTTGGTAAACTTGACGTTGTAAGTGCTGGAGAAAGAGATCCTGATTCTGATGATGTAGAAGGTATGTCTGCATCTAAGATGAGAAAAGCGGCAATGGAAAATGACTATGACGCTTTTAAGAAAGGTCTACCTAAAGATATGGCATCGAAGGAAGCAAAAGCAATCTACATGCAGTTGCGTCGTTCAATGAATATCGATGAACAAACTTGGGAAGTTGCTCCTAAGTTGGAGGAAGAAAATCTCCGCGAAGCATATCGCAACGGTGAAATCTTCAATGTAAATGACATTGTAGAGAACCTCAACACTGGTGTAATCGGCAGAATTATTACCCGTGGTACAAACTATGTCATCGTAGTTGATGAGGAAAACAGAGTCTTCCGCAACTGGATCAAAGATCTTATGGAAGTCCATTGGGAGATCGGTACTGATGAATACCGCAATGCAGTGATGGCATTGACTCCTGGTCAACCTGTGGTTGATTTTACAAAAAACAAAATCACACTAAATAGTAAAAAAACGAGCAAAAAGAATGGACTTAAATAAGTATTCTTCATATCTTTCACTCGATCCTTCTGCACTCTATGCTGCACAAAGATTGGTAGAAAGAGTTGTTAGATATCATGGCGAGGAATATGAAGCCATGGTTCAGGAACTAGAGGAGTCTCTACATGGCAAGACTCTAGAATATGCAATGGAACTCTTCGAGGAGAGAATTGCTGAAGGTCTAGAGTACATGGGTGTAAAGATTGCCTTCAATGGTAAGACTTACAGTGCTCCTACTGTTGGACTCTATGGTGTTAAATCGAAACCAGAAATTAAAGCTGGTATCAAAGCAAAGGTTCTCGCGAGAAACGAAAGAGAACAGAAAGAAGAATACGAAGTCTCTCTTGCTGACAAGAAAGGTAATACTCAGGCTTATAAGAACTATAAGGCTGGTATGAAAAATAAGTTGACTGGTAAACCTCTATACAAAGCAGGTAAAGGTGTTGAAGAAGCACTTGATCCTGTAGGTCAGGAAGACGGTGATGTCAACAACGACGGTAAGAAGGACAAGACCGATAAGTATCTGAAGAATCGTCGTCGTGCAATCAGCAAGGCAATTGCTGCTAAAGAAGAACATGAAATCGAAGCACTGGTTGATTACTTTGTAACTGAACAGATCGCTAAGAGTCCAGAAGAACTCGACGAGATCATGTTTGAGATCGATGAGGAGCATACCGAGTACTTCCTTGAGAAAGCAATGGAACTCAAGGGTAAGAAGAAAGGTAATGTAATCATCAATCCTAAGACGGAGAAGATGCAAGAAGAGGAACAGTCTGGTCAAGAAAAGACTCAACTTGCAAATCAAAAGAGAATGATGGCGAAGAAACATATGATGGATCGCCAGAAGATGCAACTCAAGAAACAGGGTAAACTCAACGTCAACGCTGAAAGTGTTGAGATGGTTAATGAGGTAGATTACTCTGGTACTCCTGCGAAGAATGATGCTGAGTCTGAGAAGGCAAAACAGTATCCTACGTTCGCTGAACTGAAAGCAAAACTTGCACAAGCAGGTGATCCTGCAAAGGGAATTCCTGCTGATACTCAACTACCACAGACTTCTTTGAAGAAGGAAGAGGTAGAAGATATCGAAGAACTCTATAAGGGTAAGCACGGTCAGTCTGAGAAAGAGTATCAAGACTCACGTTCTGATGCAGGTAAGATGGTCTCTGGTGATTCCAAGGGTAGTGGTGCAAATTATTCTTATAAAGCAAAGAATACTGGACCTAATCCTGCTGGAGGTTCTAAGAAACCACAAGGTCAAGCTCGCATGGGTGCCAAAGATAGAGAGTATCTTAAGTATCGCAAGGCAAACCTGAAGGCGAAGAAGGAAGAGTTTGAGATGGATGAGGCAACTTATCCTCAGGATTTCAAAGGTGGTCCTGTAGCAAAAAAGAAAACAGGTAAACCCAATGCTCAGGGTGACTATGGTAAGAAGGACATCAATGAAGAAGATGCAGATCGTTTGAGAGATCAACGCATGGAACGTGGTGGTGTTGATGGTAATACCAATTACAGAAAACCAGCAAAGTTCGCATCTGGTCCTTCTAAGAAAAAGTATGACGGTATGTCCGCACTCGATAGAGTGAAGTCAGATATTCGCGCCAAGTATGGTAAGGGTGCGATTATGGATACTAAGAAGAAGTGATACTAAATAGTGTGGCTCGCAATATTTGAGGCACACTATTATGTTATCTTTCTTACTACCATTCGCATACAAAATTGTTGACGCTGCAGTTGCCAAAATCCCTGATGATGAGGAACTGGGCGAAAAACTACTTGACATTTGCTTACTCATTCTGGGTAAAGCAGTCAAACTGACAAAGACTGATATGGATGATCAGCTTTTAGAAGCTGTCACCAAAGCAATCAAAACACGCGAGGAAGCGTGATCTAGGGGGCATACGCCCCCTTTTGTTATAAATAAATTATAGGAATACAAACTTATAAGGAAGTCCAATGGCAATTTACGGAACAATCGATGCCGCAACTTTTGCAAACAATGTAGGTGTCACCTCTGGTGATGCTACCGTCACTAAGAACGCTGCTGACACAGTTGCGGAAGGTGATGTCCTTGAATTGGGTGGAGTTGCTTACATCGTAAGAACAGTTACTAGTACTACTGCAATCGAACTGCATAAAGCATATGCAGGTTCTACCAACAATGCCCTCTCTGGTGCAGTTCGTAGAACTCCTCCTAAGTCGGTTGCTGAGTTTGTCGTCAAAGGTGGCGACAGCAACACTGACTGGCAAATGATTTTTGTTGACACCACCGAGAGAGATGTTGCATCTAACAAATCTCGTGGTATCACTGGTCCTGGTTGGTGGTTGTACAGATCGTACACTGATGTATCGGGTAGAACCCGTCATAAAGCAGAATGTCTCGCATTCGTTCACGCAACTGCTGCTGCAGCCGGTGACGACGCTGATGACACCATCGTGGCAGACGTGCTCGAAACGATTACGATCGGCACTCAACCTGCTAACCAGACCACTTCTTCTGGTGCTGCAACCTTCACTGTTGCTGCAACTGTCGATCAGTCTGGTACTCTTGCATATCAGTGGCAGAAGAGAACCAGTTCTGGTGGTAGATTCTCCAACGTCTCTGGTGCAACTAGTGCATCTCTCGCGTTGACTGGTCAAACCGCCGCTGCTGATGGTAATCAGTATCGCGTTAAGATTACCACCTCTAAGGGTGCTGCAGAAGTTACATCTAGTGTCGCAACCTTGACCTTCGGTTCTTGATAATTTGATTTTATAATATGAAGTTTAATGAGTTGAATGAGGATAACTTTCTGTTATTCGCTATAAAACATTATGACAACCCACAATGTGCCACGAAAGATGACTTCTATGAAGATCTGAAACGTTTTAAGTACATCAAGAGACTGTTCAAAAGATACGTCAAAACTGGTGTACTTAAAACTCATCTTTTATTGAATCACATTATTGTTGTTTATAACATCTTTGGTGATGCTGGTACTCCTCTCTTGTTTTTTAAACTAGAGTCTGAGTACTGGTCTCCGCTAAAGTCTTTTATGGTGTATCTTGATCGTATGGGTGATCAAGATTTGACTCAGGTTAACGTTGATGAACACTGTTTGGAAGAGTTGAAGAAGATATGACAATTGCAAACTCTGCTGGTAATGGTGGATTCTCGGGTTCGGCGAATGCTGCAGGACCCACTGCTGGTTATGATCCAGTGATTGATTTTAGAAAAAAGGTTCCCAGAAGATTACCAAAACCTTATCGTGATGCTATGAGAGATGAGCAGAAGAAGACTAAGAAATTGAGAGAGATGGTTAGAAACCATCAGATGAAACAACTTAATGAAAGCGGTGGTAAGGTAATCGACCAACTCAAAAAACTAGTTCACGGTGGTGAATCTGGTGCAATTACATTTGACTCGGGTGAGAAGATGCAGATGAACCCTGCTGCTGCATCTAAATTAGTAGACTTATACAGAAATTTAAATGCAAGTAACAGAGTGAAGATGATTAAAACTATTAATAGTTCATCTTCTGGTCTTGTTAAGATACAACAATTCGCTGACTCAAGAGGATAAGACAATGGCCTTCGGTCTGGGAAAAATACAAGTCCTAGAATCCAAATTAGATATCTACGAAGATCTTTCTAGAGAAATGCTTTCTAGGTTAGAGAATGCTGTAGATAAAATTTCGGAGAATAGTAATCGTGTTGCTCTTGTTCTTGAAAGACATGAGGCAAGATTGGACGAAGGCGAAAGAACTAATGAAGCGATCATGAAGTTGGTCGAAAGAGTTGAAGAGAAGATTGATAAGGTAGAAGATAGAGTCAATCAACTCTCAAGATTCAGATGGATATCGATCGGTATCGGTACTGCTGCAGTTGTAATCTTGAAGTCATCAGAACTCTTTGGAACTATCCTGTCACTTCCACAAAAACAATTGACAAACTCAACCATCTATGGTAGCATACCAACAGTCGGTCGCATTATGTAATGAGTTTCATTGACGAGAAATACATCAACTTGTATTCTCCGAGACTTGAAAAGTTTGCTAAAAAGAAGAGAGGTCTGTACAATTTCAGATGTCCCTATTGTGGTGATTCCAAGCGTAACAGGAATCGTGCAAGGGGGTTTTTCTTTCTGAAGGGTGCTGACTACATCTACAAGTGTCACAACTGTGGTGTAGGTAGAACTCTTGCAAACTTCTTGAAAGATCACGACGTTATGCTCCATGACGCTTATGTTATGGAGAGGTTTAAGAATGGAATTACGGGTAAGGGAACCAACACGCCAACACCAAAACTAGAGTTTGAGAAACCTAAGTTCAAGAAGAACATTCTCTCGACTCTGAACAAGATGGAAGAACTAAATAGTTCTCACCCGGCTGTTGAATATCTAAATTCCAGACGAATCCCGTTGAAAGGATTGTACTACACTGATAAATTTAAACAGTGGACTAACACCCACAAACATACCTTCGAGAGTGTAGATACAGACGAACCAAGAATCATCATACCTCTAATTGCTGATGGTGAAGTGTTTGGTTTTCAGGGAAGATCCCTAAACCCAAAGTCCAAGTTACGCTACATCACGGTGATGTTGGATGACTCCAAACCTAAAGTGTTTGGTTTGAATCGTATTGATACTAAAGAGGTTGTTTATGTCACAGAAGGACCCTTCGACAGTTATTTCCTTGGAAATGCTATTGCTATGTGTGGTAGCGATGTTGACCTCCGCTCTATGGATTATCAGTTCGTTTTCGTCTTCGACAACGAACCAAGAAACGCAGAAATCGTTAAGAAGATTGATGCAGCCGCCAAGCGTGGAGATCAGGTAGTCATCTTTCCAAAAGATATCAAGGAGAAAGACTTGAATGATATGGTCCTTGCTGGACGAGACGTACAAACTATGGTAGAATCAAATACCTATAGTGGACTAGAAGCAACTATTAAACTGACTGAATGGAAACGAGTATGAGCAACGGGATCAAAGTACAGAAAAGAACTGGTGAATTCGAGCCCTTAAATCTCGATAAGATGCATACTATGGTCGAGTTTGCATGTGAAGGACTTGCTGGTGTTTCTGCTTCACAAGTAGAAATGCAGTCAGGTATTCAATTTTTTGATGGTATTACTACAGAACAGATTCAACAGATCCTGATTCGTTCTGCAAGTGATTTGATCACCCTGGAGAATCCAAATTACCAGTTTGTTGCTGCTAGACTTCTGTTGTTTAGTATGCGTAAATCTGTTTTTGGTGCATCTTGGGCAATCAGTCATACTCATCTTTCTATCCACATTGAGAAGTGTGTTAAGAAAAATGTCTATGATGACTCAATCATTAATAAGTATACAGCAGAAGAGTGGGATACGATCGATAAGTATATCGACCATGGTCGTGATTTCCTGTTTACATATGCAGGACTTCGCCAAGTTGCCGATAAGTATCTCGTTCAGGATCGAAGCAGTGGAGAAGTCTATGAGACTCCTCAATACATGTATATCATGATCGCAGCGACTTTGTTCCAAAACTATCCAAAGGAAACACGTCTCGATTATGTCAAACGATACTACGACGCAATCTCCAAACACAAAATCAACATTCCCACACCTGTCATGGCAGGAGTGCGAACTCCACTTCGACAGTTTGCTAGCTGTGTTCTTGTTGATATTGATGACACCCTCGATTCTATCTTTAGCTCTGATATGGCAATTGGCCAATACGTTGCACAAAGGGCGGGAATCGGTATCAACTCGGGTCGCATCAGGGGTATCAACAGTAAAATCAGAGGCGGAGAGGTTCAACACACAGGTGTGGTCCCCTTCCTCAAAAAGTTTGAAGCAACTGTACGATGTTGCACACAAAACGGCATCCGAGGTGGATCAGCGACTGTCCACTTTCCTATCTGGCACCAAGAAATAGAGGACATCATTGTACTTAAAAATAACAAAGGGACCGAAGACAACCGAGTTCGTAAACTGGACTACTCGATCCAAATTTCAAAACTCTTCTATGAAAGGTTCATCAAAAACGAAGATATTTCTCTCTTCAGTCCGCACGACGTGCCGGGTCTTTATGATGCTTTTGGCACTGAATCATTTGATGATCTCTATACAAGTTATGAATCTGATGGATCTATTCCGAGAAAGACTATCGGGGCGCAGAAACTGATCCTTGATATGCTCAAGGAACGTGCAGAGACTGGTCGTGTATATTTGATGAATATCGATCACTGCAACAGTCACTCGTCTTTCAAGGACAAGGTGAATATGTCGAACTTGTGTCAAGAGATTACACTTCCGACTGATCCTATCAAACATATTGATGATGATGCTGGTGAGATTGCATTGTGTATTCTGTCTGCTATCAATGTCGGTAAGTTGAAGAACCTGGATGATCTTGAAGAACTCTGTAATCTTGCTGTAAGGGGTCTGGAGGAGTTGATTGACTATCAACAGTACCCAGTTGCTGCTGCAGAACGTTCAACTAAGTATCGTCGTTCTCTTGGTATTGGTTATATCGGACTTGCACATTATCTTGCACGTCATGGTTTCTATTATAGTGAAACACAAGCACACAAACTTGTTCATGACCTGACAGAAGCATTCCAGTTCTATCTACTCAAAGCATCCAATGAAATTGCTAGAGAGAAAGGACCTTGTGAAGGTTTCTCACGAACAAAATATGCTGATGGAATTCTTCCGATCGATACATATAAGAGTGATGTAGATGATATTGTACCGAATGAGTTGAACTATGATTGGAATCGTCTTAGGGCATCTATTCTCGAATACGGACTCAGGCACTCAACACTGTCCGCACAGATGCCATCGGAGAGCAGTTCCGTTGTGTCTAATGAAACAAACGGTATCGAGCCACCTAGAGACTACCTGTCCGTTAAGAAGTCGAAAAAAGGGCCTCTTAAACAGATTGTTCCACAATATGGTTCCCTAAAAAGTAACTATACTTTACTCTGGGATATGTCATCTAATGAAGGATATATCAAGATAGTTTCTGTTATGCAAAAATTCTTTGATCAAGCTATCAGTGGTAACTGGAGTTATAATCCAGAGAACTATCCTGACAATGAAGTGCCTGTTTCGGTGATGGCACAAGACTTTCTAACTACATACAAATACGGTTGGAAGACTTCTTATTATCAGAACACCTACGATGCAAAGACAGATGCAGATGAAGACTTGACAAAGAAAAAGGATGCGTTAGAATCTATGCTTGCAGACATAGAATCTCTAGATGAAGACGATTGTGAATCTTGTAAAATTTGAGGACTTATGGATCTAAGACGTACACCAGTAAATAAAACAATTGAAGGCATGACTGTCTTCAATAAGAATAAAGTTAATACCAAGAAACAACCTATGTTTTTTGGTCAGCCTCTGGGAGTCCAGAGGTATGACTCATACAAGTATCCTATCTTTGACAAACTTACACAACAACAATTGGGATATTTCTGGAGACCCGAAGAGGTCTCTCTCCAGAAAGATAGATCTGATTATCAGACTCTCACACCAGAACAGAAGCACATTTTTACCAGCAATCTTAAGTACCAAGTTATGCTGGACTCTGTACAAGGGCGTGGTCCTGGGATGGCTTTTGTCCCTTACTGCTCACTACCTGAGTTGGAAGCTGCTATGACCATCTGGGAGACCATGGAGATGATCCATAGTCGCTCATACACCTACATCATGAAGAATGTCTATTCAGACCCTTCAGAGGTCTTTGACACCATTCTGGATGACGATAGGATCTTGGACCGTGCCAAGAGTGTCACAGCGTCCTATGACGCACTGATCAATGCTGCTCACCAGTTCGATACTGGTAATATGTGGAAGGGTGATTGGAAAGATTCTCCTACTGCACAGTGGGAGATTAAGGATCTTAAGAGAAAACTGTATCTTGCTATGGTTAACGTGAATATCCTTGAGGGTATTCGTTTCTATGTTTCATTTGCTTGTACGTTTGCCTTTGGTGAACTCAAACTGATGGAAGGATCCGCTAAAATTATTTCACTAATCGCTCGTGATGAGTCACAACATCTTGTATTGACTCAAAATATTCTTAAGAATTGGGCGAATGGCGATGATCCTGTTATGCAGGATATCATGCGTGAAGAGGAAGAGAACGTCATTCAGATGTTCAGGAATGCAGTTGACGAGGAGAAGAGTTGGGCGGACTATCTTTTTAAAGATGGTTCGATGATTGGTCTAAACGCTAAACTGCTAAGTCAGTATGTCGAATGGATCGCTAATCGTCGTATGAAGGCGGTTGGACTTGATCCAATTTATGATGTTGCTGCAAAGAACAATCCTCTGCCTTGGACTCAATACTGGTTGAACTCCAAGGGTCAACAGAATGCTCCACAAGAAACAGAAATCGAATCTTACATCGTTGGAGGTATCAAACAAGATGTCAAAGGAGACACGTTCGCAGGATTCAGCCTTTGAGAAAATTTGGAAAGAGATGGATGAGATTGAACCTCTCACTCCATCTGTGAAACAATGTTATGATGCTTATCTGAATGCTGCAGAAGCATACGATAAAGTATTGGATGAATTAGATGGACCAGAAACCACAGTTTGAATTTGAAGTCGTCTTCGATAAAGAGAAGGAGACTACAATTCAAAAAATTAAGAGGTGGATCTCAAAGAGAAAACCGCCTCTTAATACCATTCTCATGCACCTATTTTCCTATGTGGAAGTATGGTATTGGGAAGGTAAACTCAAACAAACCATGTCTGGCGTTGACAGTCAGATAGAAGATTTACATGAATTATGGGACAATGAACACTCCGTCAGAATCAGAGTGGAGGAAGAACCTTCTGGAGTCGCCGGTCTTTCCACTTTCACAATCAGATCTCCGTTTGTTGATAAAGGGACCGAAGAGTCTGAGTCAGGCGTGGAGACTTCAAGCTTTGAAATTGAAATTCCAGATCCATGGGATAAAAAGTAATAAATAGTACATCTTATCATGTACACATATGAAACCTCAATCTGCAAAAGCCAAAGGAAGGAATTTGCAAAAGTGGTTCAGAAACATTCTTATTGAAAAACTAAATATTCACCCCGAGGATATCGAATCCCGATCCATGGGAGCCGGTGGTGAAGACCTTATCATGGCACGAGCGGCTAGACAAAAGTTCCCGTTTTCTGTAGAATGCAAGAACGTTGAGAAACTAAACGTCTGGGAAGCTTACGAACAAGCCAAGGAGAATTCTAAAAACTACGAACCAATAGTTGTAATGAAAAAGAATAGAAAAAAACCATTGGTGGTAGTTGACGCTGAATTCTTTGTTGGATTACTAGAACTCAAAAATGGCACCATTAACGAGGAAGGATCTAATTAAAATCATCGTAGCAGACGAGATGGTTGGAATGCAAGATCCCACCGAATACAACAAAAATCTTAGACATTGCTATCAAAACTGGGAACACAAATCTAGTATAGAGCTTTGTACTAAATACAATCAGATTAGACACGAACACTTGACGGTCGATCTGTTAGCCACAGACCCTTGACACTCCAGTCCAGATCCTTTATAATGTGACCTGACAAGGGAGATTAACTCAGCGGTAGAGTGGTTCCCTTACAAGGAATAAGTCACTGGTTCGATCCCAGTATCTCCCACCTGATCATTTTATAACTATGATTCTTGAAACACTTTTGGCACTCACGCCACTTGACTATGACTATCTTGCACGTGCTGTTCAAGTAGAAGCGGCACCTGGAACGATGGATGAATACTGTGTTGCAGTATCTGTCTTGAATCGTGTTCGATCACCATATTTCCCCAACACAGTTGCGGATGTAGTATATGCCCCTGGACAGTATGAGGGGTTTGTCTACAAGCGACCTGTGGCGAATCCTGTTGTCGTTCAACGACTGATGGATAATAGTAAAATGCTTTCAGCATATAGTATTATTGGTGATAGAACTGACTTCAAAGGTCAGACACAACTACCCTACAGGGTTGTGTCTGAAGATCCAATGTGTTCTCCTAACGGTAACTTCTTCCATTATCACTGGCAATCATGATCATTAGAAAACTCAAAGAAGTCAAAGAATTACTTACCAAAAAAACTAGTAACGAAATTGAATGTGCAATTGACGAAGACGTTGTTGATTGTAAAGAACTAGAAGATGATGGTTTGGATTACGAAGATCAGTATTATACAGGAGTTCCTGCTCCTCCTTATCTACAAGACGATCCATGGTTTGGTCCTGCTCCTACCTATTCACAGAAGCAACTAGACTACATGGTACAGGAAACAGAAATTAAACAAAAAGAAAGAGAGGAGAACTTCTCTGTGGAGTCTGAAGACATCCATCAAAGGATGTATGAGATTGCCACTCAAAATTCTCCTACAACCATCCAGCTGAACCCGCCTGGTGGGTCTGAGAACGTCTGGATGTCTGGTACAGGTATGGGACAATTCAATGAGTAATGAAGACTGGCGGTACACCGACTCAAAAATGAGACTTCGTTCAGAAGTATTTGAAATTCTTCTCCATCGATTCGGTTCAAAACTTGACGACAATGGAGAACCAATGTATAATATGTCATCAATTACGGAGTGCGCCCACGACTGGGTTTCACAAGGTAATAAAAGATCTGATGGTATTGTAAAGTACTATCTCGCCTATTATTCGTAGGTTCTTTTCTGACTCAGTAGCTCAGTTGGATAGAGCAACTGCCTTCTAAGCAGTCGGTCATAGGTTCGAGTCCTATCTGAGTCGTTAGGAACTTGAGACGTTCCAACCATAGGTGCCACTCAGCAACAGGGCCATCACTGTCCTGCAAGTTTGGAATCAGCCCCCTTTGGATATTCGCGGAGGACCTGCGTCTTACTCCATTGCAAACTGTCAGTATACTGGGTGTAGCGCCCACATAGTATAAGGATAAGTGTAATGTCATTGGCCTATAGTTCAGCGGCAGAACGTCTGACTGTTAATCAGAATGTCCCTGGTTCGATCCCAGGTGGGCCAGTTACCGAGGTTTTCTCGGTATATACATAGATTGAATTCACATGATCGATTTCGATAGTTTTACAGGACGATTTTATCTTTGCTACAAAGGACGAATTGTATGGTTTGATTGTTATGATCACGCCGAAGACTGGATTCAACTAAACAACCTGGAGGAATACTTCAATGGACTGGGACAGCACAACGAAAGATCAAAAGCGTAAAGATGCATTTCACATCTTTTACGAAAGCGTACTGAAACCAGACCATGAGCTGCGTCAAGATGCACATGAGCAGAAATGTTATAATGAACTTCTTGAATGGCGTTCCGAAGTTATTGCTTACTTGGATGGTCGTCGTGTACAAGAATTCTATTGACGGGGAGTGGCGCAGTTTGGTAGCGCGCTTGCTTTGGGAGCAAGATGCCGCAGGTTCAAATCCTGTCTCCCCGATCCCCAAATAATTGAGGACTATTAATGCCAGAAATCATCAAAATCAAAGACATGGAAGCGAACATGGATCACTATATGGATCGATGTGAAGCAGGAGAAACGTTCTTTATTGAACACGAAGATGGTAAACTGGTTGCAATGGTTCCTGCGAAGGAATTTGAGGACGCAAAGGAAATCATCAACGACTTCCATTACCAGCATAATCATGACGATGCTTGCTAATTTATCTGAAATAAACTAATGACATTTGAAGAACTATTTGAAGGTACTTTTGAAAACGAGAAACAGGCAAAGTCTGGTACTCAATGGTCTTGGATTGTAATCAAGAACGAGAAGATTGACACAGATACCTTCAGGTGTACTCAAGCGTATAAGTTTGATGAAGATAACCCCTATAAAGAATACATCACCAAGTTTACCTATGACGGTAACAAAGTCTATTCCAGAATGTATACTAAAGATCTGGAATACCGCCAAGGTTGTGATCTAGTTTTTGAATTACAAGACGATGGTGTGTGGTATGGTCATAATACCTGTAAAGACTGTTGGGTAGAGGTTGGTAAAATCAAAGCATATCAACTCTCTGACATCCGTATTAGTGAAGGTCATTACAACATCATTGATGTGGGTGTTGATCCAGTTAAGAGAGACATTGTTTGGGGTTCCAAATATGGTTATCTCAAGTTTGTGCCAATTTAGCTCAGTTGGATAGAGCAGCTGTTTTGTAAACAGCAGGTCAACGGTTCAAGTCCGTTAATTGGCTCTAGTCTCGGACAGACTTAAAACTTGCCCTGGTCGGGATGGGTTTTACGACCCCTCGGGTTTCTTGTTTTTCCATAAGAACAAGTGGTGCGGATGGGATAACCTCCCGCCAGGTTTCTTGTTTCCTGTCAAAGAACAAGTGGCGTGCATGGCTTTTGGGGACTGACCGTCCCCACCTAGTCGGTATGGCGGAATTGGTAGACGCGCTGGGTTTAGGTTCCAGTGGCTTTATGCTGTGGAGGTTCAAGTCCTCTTACCGACATTTTACAAAACTTGACAAAATGTAAAGTTTACTATATAATAGTAACAGTTCTTTACATAAGACAATGACCGTAACAACGAATGAGTATGGCCAACAGAATATGTTCGCCAAAGAACCTCAGATGTATGTTTCTAAGACCGACGCTGAGCGTTATGGTTACGAGACATATGCAGAACGTGCTGAGAAACTAAATGGTCGCACTGCGATGCTTGGTTTTATTGCAGCAGTTATTTCTTATGCTACCACTGGTAGTATTTTCTTCTTCGGTGCCTTCGGCATCTGATGATTCCCGCACTTTTATCACTAAATTTTTATCGGAGATTTACAATGAACGAAACAGCAGAACGTTTTAATGGTTGGGCAGCAATGATCGGTATCATTGCAGCATTCGGTGCATACGCAACTACAGGACAACTTATCCCAGGAGTCTGGTAATGGATGTGTTGGCATCTGTAATCCTAGGATTCGGGGTCGCATGGTTGATAATCAATTTTAATACTGATATTGATAATGATGACGATGATCTTGGTGGTGGCATGATGATTCCAGCGACAAACCCCATTTGACAAAAGACACAATTAGTTGTAAAATCTAGGTTCGTTCACACACTACGTTTAATGACTTTCAATGTTACTCTCATCTCTCCCGACGGCACCACGAATGCCATTACCTGTGAGGACGATCAGTACATTCTCGATGCGGCTGACGAAGCGGGTATTGACCTACCCTATTCGTGCCGTGCTGGTGCTTGCTCGACGTGTGCGGGTAAACTTGAATCCGGCACTGTAGATCAGTCTGATCAGTCTTTTCTAGATGATGATCAAATGGAAGCAGGATTTGTACTCACTTGTGTTGCATATCCCACTTCTGATGTTACAATTAAAACTGAACAAGAGGACTCACTTTACTGATGATTGGAAAACTTGATCCTGATGAAGACATTATGGATGATTCTATTATCGCACAACGGAAATCAACTGCCTTAATGAAGGCACTACATGACAACATCAAAAATACCATCGCAAAACTAGGATGGGATTGCTATGATAATGTAGTCGTTGAAATTGCAGGATCATCAGTCTATATGATTGATGGTGCTGGTACTAAATGGGCTCCACATAAGGGAACGGTTAAATATAATAAAGATGCGTTCATCGTGATCAAAAATCTTGATCGCAATCCAACTGTTCCATCTCAACCGAACCCTGAACTGAAGCAACACCATGCCGAATCCTGATGCACTCTGGGAAGACATCCAGAAACTTGATGACTTGTATGAGGAACTCCTTTGGGATCCTGATGATGAGTTGCAATTCACACATGATGGTGAAAAGATCATAATTATCAATAAAACTCAGAGTCTTAAGTATAAATAACTACTCCTTGCACATTTAAAATGGCACTTCTCGCAACAGTTGGTATTTTACTCGGTACTTTTGTGGGTGCCGCGTTGATGACACAATCAGGTGAAGAGTCTACTAAGACATAATACGCAAATCTAAAATCATTCTAAAATATAAACAAAACTGGATAGAACTCTTATAAAATAAGGGGGTTCTATCCAGTTTTTTGCCAGTAGTCACATGAAGAATTTACACCAGACATACGGTCACTATCTACACACCGATAAACTGCTCGACGATCATGATATTAATGAGCGAGTTCTATCATATGGGTGGACCGATGATGGTGAAAAATTAACTGGGTACTATGTCTTGACAGAACACCACCATCTGTACTATAATCTTCAGGACCAGTTGGTTGAGAAGGTTCCTTCAGAATCAGTCGCTGGTCGCGTTGCTTGACAGATCTGAAAAAATCTGTTAGTATAAATACTTAACCTTGTGTCATATTTGTTACAAGGGTATACTTAAACGGAACCATGTCGAGGTTCCTATCATCCGTGGGTTAAACTCTACGAGAAATAACTAAAGGTACAAACAATGATCAAATCTTTCTTCGCTGCTGTTGCAGCTGCTCCTCTCTTCGCTGGTGCTGCAATTGCCGGCCCTTACGTCAATGTAGAAACTAATGCTGGTTGGACTGGTTCTGACTACACTGGCGCTACTACTGATTTCCATGTGGGCTATGAAGGCGCACTGGGTGAGTCTGCTTCTTACTATGTCCAAGGTGGCGCTAGTCTGGTAACTCCTGACAGTGGTTCCGATGAGACTGTTCCTTCTGGTAAGGCAGGTATCGGTGTTGCTGTTACCGATGCAGTTGGTCTCTATGGTGAAGTCTCCTTCATCGGTTCTGGCGACGACTCCATCGACCGTGGTTACGGTGGTAAATTGGGCGTGAAGTACAACTTCTGATAACCAGAAGTTAACTTAGAAAGGATATCCTAACAATAAATTGCCGCTCCTTACTAGGGGCGGTTTTTTTATGGTTAAATTTAAATTAACCCGTATTAAATACCTTAGTTTGTTAAAGACCCCTTAACGACAACATCAAATTTTTTTGATATAATATGCAGGTCTTTAACGGACAAACACTTTATTCTAAAAAAAGAAATGAAACAAATCGCACTTGCCGCTCTGGCACTTTCTGCACTAGCGACACCTGCTTTCGCTGGTCCTTATGTCGAATCAAAGCATGAGTTTAAGGGCACTGATGAGGACTACTCCAAAGCAGTCCACCAAGGTCGCGTTGGATATGAATGGAAAACTGGTCGTTTCTCTCCTTACGTTGAAGGAGGTCTGGGTGTATCTGCTCCAGATGGTGGTGATAATGACACCTTCAAAGTTCTTGAAGTTGGTAGTAAAGTAAAGATCACTGATAGTTTCTCTGCTTATGGTAAGTGGGAAAACGTCTTCCAAGATAGCGATGACACTCGCGACTGGAAAGTAGAAATCGGCACCAAGTACAAGTTCTGAGGTAAAGGAGAATGAAACTCAAAGCACTCGCTGCCACTGTTTTGGCAGCACCCCTGATGGTGGCATGTGGGTCCACCGAGACAACATCCTTCAAACTTAATGGAGCAGGTGCTACCTTCCCTGCTCCTCTATACAACTCCTGGTTCCAAGAAATGGCTAAGGAGACGGGTAACCAAGTCAACTATCAAGCAGTTGGTAGTGGTGCTGGTGTCCGTCAATATACTGCTAAGACCGTTGACTTCGGTGCCAGTGATGGTGCTGTAAGTGATGAGAAACAGAAGATTCCCATGATTCATGTTCCCATGACTGGTGGTGCTATTGTTCCTGCTTATAACAATCCTGGTTGTGAAGCAAAGATGACTCAGACACAACTTGCTGATGTCTTCCTTGGTAAGATCACTAACTGGTCTGAGTTTGGTTGTGCTGACAAGAAGATCACAACTGTATGGAGGTCTGATGGCTCGGGCACCACCAAAGGTTTTACCAACTCTTTGTCCGCTTTCTCTCCTGAATGGAAAAAGAATGTAGGAACTGGTAAGTCAGTCTCTTGGCCTGTTGGTATTGGTGGTAAAGGTAACTCTGGTGTTGCCGCTGGTATCAAACAACTGGATGGTGCTATTGGTTATCTAAACTATGGTTATGTAACTGGTGGTCAGTTCCAACAGGTTTCTCTGCAAAACAAGTCAGGTAACTTTGTAAAGGCAAATGCAGAAACTTCTGCTGCAGGTCTTGACAAGATTATTCTGGACGATAAACTGAGAGGTGCCGATCCAAACCCTGCAGGTGCGAATGCTTACCCAATCGTATCTCTGACCTGGATCTTGGCATATCCTGAGTCCAAAGAAGGAGTCAAGGAGACGCTACGTTATATGTTGAGTGAAGAGTCTCAAGCGAAATCTGATGCTCTGGGTTATGTACCTCTTCCAGAGTCTCTTCGACAAAAAGCGCTTGCTGCTGTTGACACGATTCAGTAAATGTAGTATAGTCAGGGGATCTCTTGATCCCCTTCGATAATGAAAAGAAAACTTAAGAAGGCAATCAAAAAATTTTTTGAACCTACTGATAAACAAGAATCATTTGACTATGATAATCTCTTTGATCTTGTAGAGAGACTTCAATATCGTATTGAAGATATGGAAAATGAACATATGCAACTTATAGTTAGGTTTGCTCACCTTGAAGCCAAACTTGACAATCACGAACATGAAGGGGGTTGACAACCCTCTTCTTTTTTTGTATAATACTGGAAAATCATTTTGTCATGAACTACAAACCTTATTCACCTGAGTGGCATAGGTATCGTTATCTTAAGGAAGCGATTGATAAATACTTCGAGGATTACGTTGACAACGAAGTTATTTACGAAGACATTATGTGCATTCTAGGAGATAGAATGTCAAATGCAGTTAATGAAGTCAACAAAGTTCTTGATTTAAAAGACAAACTCAAAAAGAACTAACATGCTTTCAACCCAGTATCGACTCCGATTGGAGTTCATCTGCAAAAAGATTGCTAACAACGAAGAAGTAAAACTAGAGGATATGATCTGGGCAGAGAAACTTGCCAAGGCTCATACAACTGCTAGAGATTGGTTGAACAAAGCACGCCGACAGTCCAATGGGATTGAGGAGGGCAGTATCGACGATTTTATGAATAAGATGGGACTAGGAGACCCCGACCCATCTAATCATAGAACGGGGTTTGAAGGTGCTGATGAAATTGTAGACTGGTTCCAACGCGATAAACCTGATGACTGGAGACAACGTGACTGAAAAGATTACTCCCGAGACATACGAAAAAATGAATGAGGAGTTTGAAGAGGATGGTCTTGCTTTCAGGATCAAAGTTCCCACACAAAAAGAAATCGATGAATGGAGGCAACGTGACTGATAATGGATTTGAACCTTGGGAGGAAGAAACTAACAGGGTAATTGCTAAAGATCTCATTGAGAATGTTGAAAAACTTTTATGTGGTAAGGCACATTACCTTGAGTGCTCTGACCGTACTACATATCACAAAAAAATTGTAATTGAATACGATCACGAAAACAAATGACAGACAACGCAGTTCTCTATTCAAAAGAAAATTGTCAGTGGTGCGACCGTGCCAGAATGTTACTTGACAATTTGAACATCGATTATCTTGAATACAAATACGAAAAAGATTTTACTAAAGAACAATTCTACGATGAGTTTGGAGAAGGTGCTACCTTTCCCCAGGTGAACTTTGGTTCGACTCACGTCGGCGGATTTAAGGACACACTGCATTACCTGCAGGACAGACGAGTTATTTGACAAACCCCCTAACCCATAGTATAATACAGAGGAAATCAATCAAGTCTTTCGCTTCTGTGTTAGTTTCTAAATAATCATAGAACTATAGGGGGACACACTTTTTCTCAATAGAAACAAACACAGGGAGTAAACCAATGATGATAGCTGTTTATGTGTTCGTAGTTCTCGGAGCATTCCTCATGGGAACTGTAACCTCTTGGGTCGCCAAGGATCATATCGATGCCTTCATCGATAATGCTGCATATGCAAAAGCAGTCACGCATCCAGAAATGCTGAACTCTGATGGCACTGTTGATCAGTCTGAACTGTTAACACTAAGCTTTTTGTCAGATGAAGACTTTGATGACGATGATGACCTATGAATTAAGATCATGATTCTCGTTGACATGAATCAGTGCATGATCAGTAACTTGATGATGCAGATTAAAGTCGGTGACAAACTAGATGAAAAACTAGTCCGACATATGGTACTCAATTCCCTGAGATCTTACAATAGAAAGTTCAGGGAAGAGTACGGAAACATGGTCCTTTGCTACGATAGTAAACACTATTGGCGCAAGGACTATTTTCCTTTTTATAAACAAAATAGAAAGAAGGATAGAGAAAAATCTAATCACGATTGGAACGCAATCTTTGAAGTGCTAAACAAGATTCGTGATGAGATCAGAGACAACTTCCCATACATTGTAATGGAGGTATCTGGTGCAGAGGCTGATGACATTATCAGTGCCTTATGTAAGTATTCTTCAGACACATCAGATGAAAAGGTACTAATCCTTTCTGGTGATAAAGACTTCATTCAACTCAAGAAGTTTTCTACTGTTAGTCAGTACAACCCTCTTCAAAAACATTTTGTCAAAGATGTAGATCCTATTGAATACATCGCAGAACACATCATCAAAGGTGATCGTTCTGATGGCATCCCTAACTTCCTGTCTTCTGATGATACTTTCGTTACCAACAAAAGGCAACGACCAATAAGTAAGAAGAACCTAGAGAAGTGGATTTATTCTAGTCCTTCTGTATTTTGTAATACACAGGAGAAACTAGATAACTATGAGAGAAACAAGACACTGATTGATCTTGACTGCATCCCTTTATCACTTCGGATGGAAATTGTCGATAAATTTAAAGTGTTAAATAGTAATGATAAAACAAAGTTGTCGATTGACTACTTCGTCAAGAACGAATTGACTTCACTCATGAATAACTTGGAGGATTTTTAAACCATGGCTGAATTACAAAAGGACCAAATGCTTCTTTCAGAAGTATTGCAAAAGGTATCTAATGCTAAAACAAAAGCACAGAAGATCAAAATTCTAAAAGATCTTCGTACTGATGCCCTTGTCTCTATCCTGATTTGGAATTATGATGACAGTGTAAAGTCCATGCTCCCTGAGGGCGATGTACCTTATACACCAAATGATGCACCAGTTGGCACAGAACACACTCGTCTTCTGCAAGAGTATCGTAAACTGTTCCACTTTGTAAAAGGTGGTAATGACTCACTACAGAGAACTACTCGCGAAAGGATGTTCATTCAAATGCTTGAAGGTCTCAGTTCTGCTGAAGCATCACTTATCTGTTTGGTAAAAGATAAAAAACTTCAGAAGAAATACAAAGTAACCAAAGCTTGTATTGATGAGGCATACCCCGACATTGAGTGGGGGAATCGCAGTTGAAGAAAGGAGTTAAAATTCTCCATAAAAAATGTCATCCAGACCTCGCTCAAGATAGATCTCTTCCTTATACAGCTTACTTGGTGACATATGTTGAAGATGGAGAGACTAGTTACGATATCGCAACCTGTAGTAAACAGGTAGAATTATTTGATTATTATTGGGATCTTTATAGACATGACTTCAAGAGATTCGATCAAACTGAAGGAAGAGTCAATCCGAAACTTTGGAACCCAAAGAAGGATGAAAAAAAATGAAAACCTTAGATGTTGCTTTAGTACAATTCTTTCGTAGAGTTGAAGTGATCACCGCTATGGAGATGGGTGGTAAGATCTCATCAGAAGAGGCTTACCAACGAATCAAAATAGAGATGAAACTACTAAAGAAAAACAGAAAACATATCAACAAAGCCTCCTAACGGGGGTTTTTTTCTTGACATAATAAGCGCTTAATGTTAGAATTACATCATGTTCGGAGAAAACTATGACGGTTAAACTTGTCTCGGTCACACCTGATGCTGAGAAGACAATGGCTTATGTTGCTAGGGTGTCCAATCCTAACAACCAACCCAACCCCAACTATGCGGGTCTGCTTCGTTACTGCATCAAACATCAACACTGGTCTGTGTTTGAACAAGCATTCATGACTCTGGAGATTGAGACTACCCGTGGTATCGCAGCCCAGATCCTACGTCACCGTAGCTTCACATATCAGGAATTTTCACAACGGTATGCAGATGTAAGTCTGTTGACTGACAACATTCCTATTCCCGAACTACGCCGTCAAGATACCAAGAATCGTCAGAACTCAACTGATGACCTTCCTCCTGGTGTTGTTGAACAGTATCAGAAGAAGATCCAGAAACACTTTGATGATGCATCTGCACTCTATCAAAACCTTCTGGATGTCGGAGTCGCAAAAGAGTGTGCTCGCTTTGTCCTGCCTCTCGCTTGTCCGACTCGTATCTACATGACCGGCAGTGTTCGGTCTTGGCTTCATTACATCGATCTGAGGTCCGCCCACGGTACTCAGAAAGAACACATGGACATCGCTAATGCATGTCGTGACATTTTCAAAGAACAATTCCCAATTGTTTCTGAGGCAATGGAATGGAATACATGATCTATGATGATTTCCTCCCTGAAGATTTGTTTGTACAAGTCAGGGATGCAATCATCAATTCCAATTTCCCCATGTATTATCAGACCACTACAGTGACTGATAAAAAACGACAAGATGAAATTAGTTTTGCCCATACTCTTTATAGAGACTATGGACCAACTAGTAGTAATTTTGATATTCTAAAGTTGTTGATTGGTCAAAGTGATATCATTGATTGTAAATCTATTTTGAGATCAAAGATCAATTGCTATCCTAGAACTGAGAAACTTGTCGAACATGATCTACACACTGATTATGATTTCCCACATAAAGGTTTCTTATATTACTTGAATACTTGTGATGGGTATACTATACTGAATAATGGAGAGGATACTGTGGACAGCGTTGAAAATCGACTTTTGGTTTTTGATCCTTCTATACCACATGCATCCACATCATGCACTGATGAAAAGTGTAGATGGAACATTATCATGAATTACCTATGAACATCTTTGTGACTGACCCTGACCCTATTGCCTGTGCTAAAGTTCTCCCTGATAAACACATTGTTAAGATGCCACTTGAATGCTGTCAAATGCTATCTATTGTTGCATCTGACAAGTGGGGTCATGGATTTGGTACGCTTCCGAAAGCAGACGGTAACCCTTATGCAACTGAGAAGGGTGCATTTCGTAATCATCCTTGTACTAAATGGGCAAATGACTATGTACTCAACTGGAGGTGGTTGATTCGTCATGGTCTTGCCCTATGTGAAGAGTATTCACATAGATACCAAAAGATCCATACCTGTCTTACTGCACTATCACATGCAAACCAAATTTTTCCATTTGGAGATCCTACAGGTAGATCTGGAAAAGACCCTAAACCCTTTGTTCGCGCTATGCCAGATGAGTTTAAACTTGACACAAGCATCGACACTTTTACTGCTTACAAAATGTACATTAGCAGCAAACCTTGGGTTGCATCTAATTATCTTCGTGACCCATCCAGAAAGCCCGATTGGGTCTGAGTCATGAGACATATTTTATTTACTTTAAAAGAATGTCCACACTACCTCCTAGATGATGAAGCACATATTCGTGAATCCTTAGTTGCTGCTGCAATACTTGCAGAGAGTACACTTCTAGACTTGTCATCACACAAGTTTGATCCACAAGGAGTCACTGCGGTTGCTTTACTTGCTGAGTCACACATCAGCATACATACATGGCCCGAAAAAGGTATGGCTGTCTGTGATGTATTTACTTGCGGGGATCACACTAAACCAGAATCCGCTGCAAAGTATCTGTATCAAGTCATGGGTGCCAAAGATTCGGTCTCTGAAACCTTCACTAGACCATTGCACTAAATAAAACTACACCATTTAAAATCATGCCCACATACCCTGTTAAACATAAAGAGACTGGGGAGACTAAGACTCTCCACATGACCATGAAAGACTACTGTACCTGGAAGGATGAGAATCCAGACTGGGATAAGGATTGGTCTGCAGGGTGTGCAGGCGTCGCCGAAGTTGGTGAATGGAAAAACAAAGTTGACGGTGGATTCAAAGATGTCTTGACGAATATCAAGAACCACCACCCAGGCGCCACATTTGAAGTCTAAACAAAACTATGCCAAGAAAGAAGAAATCTCTCGCTGATACTAGCGCAAAGGTGATGCGTCGTAAGAAACCGATCAATAATGATCAACTTCTTGACATTTCGCCACTTACCCCAACACAAGACAAGGTGTTTGAGGAGTGGACTAAAGACAAAAACCTTTGTCTCTTTGGTGCTGCAGGTACAGGTAAAACATTTGTTGCTCTGTATCTTGCACTGAAGTCTGTTCTGGATGAGAACACTCCCTATGAGAAGATCTATATCGTCAGATCTCTTGTAGCAACCCGTGAGATTGGTTTCCTTCCTGGTGACCATGATGACAAAGCTGCATTGTATCAGATTCCATATAAGAACATGGTTCAATACATGTTCGAGATGCCTTCTGATTCAGACTTTGACATTCTCTATGATAAACTGAAAGAACAGGAAACTATTTCTTTCTGGTCCACCAGTTTTATTCGTGGTACTACTCTCGATAACTCTATTGTTATCATTGATGAGATGCAGAACTTGAATTTTCACGAACTTGATAGTATAATTACAAGGTGTGGTCAAGACACCAAGATTATTTTCTCTGGTGATGCCGTACAGTCCGACCTTCAAAAGACTAATGAACGTAATGGTATTCTAAATTTCATGAGTATCATTCGGAACATGGAAGAGTTCAGTTGTATTGAATTCAATATCCAAGACATTGTTCGTTCTGGTCTGGTCCGAAGTTATCTTGTCGCAAAAATTGAAGCAGGATTTTGATGTTTGAACATGTTGAACTCGATCTCCCTGCTAAACTTAAACGCGAAGAGATCGACGGTAAGAGATACTATCGATTACCTGATGATGATGTAACTAAATTAGTTTCCATCACCACGGTTACTAGTTTCCAATCTAGAAAAGCAATTGCAAAGTGGCGCCGTAAAGTCGGTGAATCAGAAGCAAACAAAATTTCTAGTCGTGCTGCAAGTCGTGGGACTGATATGCACACACTGGTTGAACACTACTTAAAGAACGAACCAATCCCAGAGAAACAACCACTCTCTGAATTCTTATTTAAGTTTGCTAAACCAAAACTAAACAACCTAAACAAAATCCACGCTTTAGAAAAGTCCCTATATAGTAAGAGACTTGGCGTAGCAGGAACTGTTGATTGCATTGCAGAATACAACGGTGAACTCGCTATAGTTGACTTCAAGACTTCAAAAGAACCAAAACCTAGAGAATGGATTGAAAGTTACTTCGTACAAGCTGTTGGATATGCTTGTATGTTGTACGAATTGACTGGTATTTCAGTCAAAAAACTTGTTATCATTATGTCATGTGAAAATGGAGAGTGCGCCGTCTATGAAGAGTACGACAAACAAAAGTATATTCGATTACTTATGCAGTACATCCGTAACTGGAAAGAATTTAATGAGTAGACAAAAGGACGAACTGGAGAACTTGCTCGAGGGTAAGTTCTTAACTGCCTCTAAGTTCTCTCTGGAGATCGAAGAGATTGTTCGTGACTGCAAAGGTGAACTTAATTACATCGAAGCTATCATTTGCTACTGCGAAGAAAACCAGATCGAGTTGGAGTCTGTAAACAAACTGATTTCCAAACCACTCAAAGAAAAGATCCGTGCTGACGCACAGAGATTGAATTGCATCAAAAGAACCACTCGCGCTAAACTGCCGCTGTGACGGGGTTTGAAGTATACAAAACCTATCTAGCAATCAAATTACATTTCACAAAGGACGACTACAATTACTTTACTTTCAATGGGAAGTCAAGGGCATCTGAGTCGTCCTTTGAAAAAAGAAAAGACAGATACTTTTTCAAGAAACTTGCTACTAAGTTTGACAAAGATACTATCTTACAGTTCTTTGTGTCTCATTTTGTAGAGAATAGTAGTACATGGATTGGTGATCTATCTGTATACAACTCTTCCACATATAATGCTTGGAAGAAAAAGATTCAATCTATGACATTCATGTTTGAGAATGATATAGATTATCTTATTGACATCTGTAATTTTGAAGATTTATTTGATTGCAAATCTGGTAATCATCCTATACTATTGCAAGCGTATCTTGGTGATAGAGTAACTCTAGAATCCATGGTAATATTGAATGCTCTGGTCAAATATATTCCTGACTTTGATAAGAAGATCAAGGAACCTATTGTATGGGCAGAAGTAAGAAAGAAGGTAGTGAAATACGAACCTTTTCTTTCTATAGACAAGACTAAATATAAGCGTATCCTATTACAAAAACTCGATGGCATTCTTTGATGAGGTTCCCATCCGTGCTGAAGCTGCAGAACTCTTTGATCTATATCAAAGTATGATGCGTCTAAGTATGGGTGGGTTATTGAATATGGAGCAGAAACAAGATTACCTAGACAAAATGACTAGGATTGTTGAACTGCAAAAGATCATGTACTTCAGAGCAAAATACTCTGAGGAAGATGATGCATTTGAATTCATCCAACACATGAAGCAATGCTCTAGAGTCTTGGGATACGATGGTGATGTAGATGAGGTCTTCACTGCTATGGAGTCGGACCTCAACAAAGCTCAACAAGCACTTAATATGGGAGACACTTGACTCCCACCCTACAACCTGTTATAATGATTTCGTGGACAACACCACACAAGCCAAATACGAACAAATACGGAGAACACACATGTCTTTTTCTTCCCTCAAGCGCGACTCTGCTTCCGCTTTTGAAAAACTGACTCGCGAACTGGAAAAGGTTTCATCTGGAGATAACGGATCGAACAGAGATGACAACCTTTGGAAACCAGAAATGGATAAGTCAGGTAACGGTTATGCAGTGATTCGCTTCCTGCCCGCGCCCGATGGTGAAGATCTGCCTTGGGCAAAGATCTTTAGTCATGCATTCCAAGGTCCTGGTGGATGGTATATTGAAAATTCTTTGACTACCATTGGTAAGTCTGACCCTGTTGGTGACATGAATCGCCAACTCTGGAACAGTGGTTCTGATCGCGACAAAGAAACTGCTCGCAAACAGAAACGTAAACTGTCCTACTACTCTAACATCTATGTCGTTCAGGATCCTCTGCATCCCGAGAACGAAGGTAAGGTCTTCCTCTACAAGTATGGTAAGAAGATCCATGACAAGGTTGTTGAAGCAATGCAACCTGCATTTGCAGACGAGACTCCCATCAATCCTTTTGACTTCTGGAAGGGTGCTAACTTCAAACTGAAGATTCGCAAACTTGATGGTTACTGGAACTATGACAAGTCTGAGTTTGATTCTCCTTCAACTCTTGGTAAGTTTGATGATGATCAACTCGAAGCAATCTACAAGTCTCAGTATTCTCTCGCAGAACTGACTGCTGCAGACAAGTTCAAGACCTACGAAGAACTTGAGAAACGCATGAATACTGTGCTGAACACCAAGAAAGCACCTCGTATCGATCCCGAGACTGTTGAAGATGAGAACGAAGGTCGCGGTTACGATCACGCTAGTGATAGTTTCAACGCTCCTGATATCACACCTACAGCTGTAGTTCCTCAGATGAGTGCAGAAGAAAGTGAAGAGGATGCAATGTCTTACTTCGCTCGTCTTGCTGAAGAATGATAAATAGTTGTGTCACTCTTTCGTGCGTGACACTCTACGAATAGGAATATCGCTTTAATGAGGGGGTTAACCACCCCTCTTTTTTTATGATCTGACGAATGGTTCGGAGATTCTTAGACCTTCCCTACTAACTTTATAATCAGTATTATATTCAAGCAACTTCTCTAGTTCTTCTTCCAATAGACTTAGATATCTCTTCCTAGGAATAATAATATCTCTTTTCTTTTCATTCTGTTCATATTCATACTCTCTGTTAGTAACTGCAGTAAGACCTTGTGTGGCAGATACAGTGTTCACAACTTGTGTTCTTACACCATTGGTTGTACTGTCTGTATAATATTCAAATGACCAGTCAGGTAAATATCCAGATGCTTGTTGTGTAGTAGTTTCTGCATATTCAACAATGATACCCTGTTTTAATACTTCGCCCAAATTACTATCAACTACTCTATCAGTTTCCCAGTGACGAATCTTATCAACATTACTAGCACCATACTTAGTTTCCATATAGTCTTCTAATTCATCTGGTCCCATAGGCCATTCAGAGTGAATATCTGTGATGTTATTCAACAACAAAATCGTCCAATAATAAGTAGAGTCATTATATTGTTTGAATGCAAGTTGTTCTACAGTCTCTCCTGGTAGAATAGTATAAGGAACTGAAGAACTAAACACTGCATTATAACCATCACGAGCTCTTACTCTACGAAATAAGTTCTTCGATAGTTTAAAATTATTTTTATCCTTGAAATCAGGATATAAAAAATCTGGTTGGGAATTGAAAAACATTTTAGAAATTCTCGTTGATTACTTCGGTCTGTGTAATGATTTCTGTCTCGGTGAAATTCAATGTCATTGTGTATGCAACTGGATTTGCACCTTCATAAGTTGCCCAAATAGCATCAGGAGTGTAGTTGACAACAACTCCTGTCAAAATACATGGTTTGAGTCTTGGTAACGCTTCAATTTCTGCACCATTGTTACCTTGATGCCAAGAGATTCTAAAGATCTTAGGTATTGTCAACCAACGATCTGATACAGATCCTGCATCATCACCATTACCAAGAGTTGCAGCGTAATCTGGTAACGCCATTGCTCTAAGTTTTTTGATAATTGCTTTGATCTTTGTAGTTTCTCCATCATTTCTTGGAACAAGTTTCCAATCAAATGTAAACTGTCTCATGTTTACACCGTTGAACACCTGTTCGGTATATGGGTTTTGAATTCTACCGAATGCATTCTGTGTGATTTGATTTGCAGAACTACCACCCATCTGAGCAACAGCATCTAATGCACCCATTGCAAGACCAGTCTTACCAGCACCTGCAGCTGCTTGAAGAGTATCTGTAATTGCAGAGGATCCTTCGTTATTAACAATTTGACTTGCCAGTTTAGGAAGAACCTTTCCAAGAATACCAGAGTTCTGTGTATAGTTTGGATTGTCAGAATAATTTACATTTGCTGGTACAGGTAAAATCACTGTACCATGTGGTGCTGCATTAATCTTTGTCTTGGATTGTGTATTACCAAGAAAACTAGTAGCACTAACTACATCATTAGATACACCTGACTCACTCTCTACTGCTTTCTGAACAATATCTTCTGCTGTTCCAGTAGTTGTAAAACTAATCTGAGATACCTTTACAAATTCTACAATATCAATCTGCATATAATCATATCCGCCACCTGAAGGCCACTGCAAATCGCCGACAAGTCTATTTTTACTACCCAGCAACCTTCTAGTATTACTGCTAAGTAATGCTAGAGCGTCTGGTATAGGGTACTGCTTCGATGCCATAAATATTTTTATGCGATCTATTCCTATAGCTATATATGAACACTTTGAAGGGTAGATATATTCCGAGGAACATTCGGAAGTATAGAGGAGACTACAAGAACATCATTTATCGTTCTTCATGGGAACTTAAGTTCATGAAATACTGTGATTTAAATGACAGTATTCTTGAATGGGGTAGTGAAGAAGTTGTGATTCCATATAGATCTCCGCTAGATAACAGAATTCACAGATACTTTGTTGACTTCTATATTAAGGTAGAAGACATGAACGGTAACATCAAGAAGTATTTGATTGAAGTCAAACCCAAAAGACAAACTGCTCCTCCACCAAAACCAAAGAGACAAACTAAAAGATACATCAGTGAAGTCACTGAGTATGCAAAGAATCAGGCTAAATGGAAAGCCGCAACTGAATTCTGTGAAGACAGACAGTGGAGTTTTATGATAATTACCGAAGACGAACTTAAGGTATGAGTATATTCTCACTAGTTAAAGACGCTGCTGGAGACGAACCAAGATCATTTGGTTGGTATCGAGACAATGTGAAAACTCTTTTTAAGATAAGTGATCTATATGCTGATCTGGTACAACAGGAAGAGACGCTAAATCCTGTACCAGGACAGTTATACATGTTTGAATATCAGGCAGTCTACGCAGCAAGATTAAATTTCTATGATAGATTCCCTCTTGTGTATATCACAGGTACTGGAGATCCATTTAGAGGTATCAATCTACACTATCTCGCATTGAGACCCAGATTGAACCTAGTATTAAACCTAGAAAATGGTGTTCTTGCAGGTGTTCCCAAGAGAGCATATCATAACTATCTACTCAAGGGGTTGGAAACTCCCTTATACCTGATAAATAGTGATGATTACAGAACTGCTGCCTTCCTACCTGTGGAGGACTTCGGCGGTACGAGTAAAACAGCAGTCTGGAACGGAGCAAAACAACAATGACCGTAGAGAGAGTATCAAATCTAAACGTTTTATCAAATTATAATGAGTTCAAAGCGAACGTCAGTAAGTTTGGCTATAGTATGGCCAACTTATATGATATTCAATTTGATGTATATCAATCTAGTGCATTGTACACAGAACTTGCCTCAGACTTTGATTTGGCAACAGATGAGGGTAGTGCAACTCTAAAGGATATCGCACAGTTGATGAGATTATATACGACTGAGTGTACTATGCCTGGTGTCACTATGTCCGATAGTGAATATCGAATCACCAACACACCTCAGTTAAAATATGCCTATGGTGCAGTCTTTAATGAGTTTAGTGTTACATTTCTGATGGATGCAAACTCGAACATCAGGAAGTTGTTTGATAAGTGGACAAACGTCATTTATCCATATTCAGCATTCCAAGGTGCTGGTGATGGTGTTTTAAGAACTAGATATAAAGATGAGTACATTGCTGATATCACTGTAGTTAAATATGAAAGAGCAACTTCTTCTATAAGGAATAGATCTTTTGCTAATAACATCCCAGGTAGAAGAATTATTCCAAATGGTGAGAGTGATGCAACTACTGGTTTTAAAGATAACGTTGCAGTTCATGCCGTAAGGATGAAAAATGCATTTCCAAAATCTATTGACTCAATGAGTCTTTCTTCTGATGCTGGTCAGATGACTCAGTTCTCTGTTTCATTTGAGTATGAGTCATTACAGACTAGTACTCCTACCAGATCTGCCCTCAGATAAACCTTATAAATATTTTCAGATTATATTATTTGTTGTAATGCCTTTACCAAAGCTAAACGCTCCAACATATGAGTTGGCACTTCCTTCCACAGGAAAAAAGATTAGATACCGTCCTTTCCTAGTTAAAGAAGAAAAGATTCTTCTGGTTGCTATGGAATCTGAGGATGAAAAACAAATGCAAGGAGCTGTAAAACAGATCCTAAAAAACTGCATTCTATCTAGAGGAGTTAAAGTAGATGATTTGTCAGTCTTTGACATTGAATATCTATTCCTCAATATCCGTGGTAAGTCTGTTGGTGAAGAAGTTAAGTTGAATCTCATCTGTCCAGATGACAACGAAACTCAAGTCGAAGTGACTATTGATATCGAAGACATTCAAGTTCAAAAACCTGAAGGTCATGATCGTGTTGTGAAACTAACTGAGGAAGTTGCTCTGGTGATGAAGTATCCAAGTATGGAAACTTTCGTCAAGAATAACATCACAGGTGATGGTAATAATGTAGATAGTATCTTTGATCTTACAATTGGATGTATTGATCAAGTTGTAGAAGGTGAGGATGTATACGAATCTAGTAGTTTTTCCAAGAAAGAACTATTAGAATTCATGGATACCATGGATAGTAGTCAATTCCAGTCGGTTCAGAATTTCTTTGAAACGATGCCTAAACTATCTCACACTGTTGAAATCACTAACCCCAAGACTGGTGTAAAGAGTGATGTTGTTATTGAGGGTCTACAGAGTTTTTTCGATTAGTTCTAGCTCACGAGTCCCTTGAAAACTATTACAGAACCAATTTTGTAATGGTCCAACATCACAAGTGGGACCTAGAACAATTAGAAAATATGATGCCTTGGGAAAGAGAAATTTACGTTCAAATGCTTGTCGATTATATCGAAGAAGAAAATGAACGAATTAAAAGTCAACAAAGATAACTAATGGCACTACCAGCAATTGCAGGAGCATTCACAAAAGGTCTACTAGGTGCAGGAGCACGTGGGGCGGCGACTGGTGGTGCAAGAGCTATGGCTGGTCAAGCAGCAAAAGGTGCTGCAAGACAAGGATTCAAGAAGTTTGCCAAAGGGATGACGGGCAGAACTTCAGATGATTATAAAGCAAGAGTTGATGGTATCAATCCAGAGACTGGAGAATATTTAACACCAGAAGAAAGAAAGGCAAGATTTAAAGGTTTCTCAGTAGGAACTAAACCAGGATCTCAAAAGTTATTATCTGGTGGACCAACACAGACTGTAGCTGCGTTACCACCCGCTGGTGGCGTTGGTGCTGATAGTACTTCTGATACTCAAACTAGGACGGTAAATCATCTGGAAAAAATCCAGATGTATCTAGAAAAATTACTTAAGATTGAAGAGAGTGCTTTAGCAAGACTTCAAGATAGAATTCTGGAAACTGCTAAAGAAGATCAAAGAGATGCTGCCGCTGCAGAAGAGAATAAACAAGAAAAAGGAAAACCGAAAGAAGATAGAAGAAGAGGTAACCCTGTTGTTCAGGGGATGAAGAAGAAAGCTGGAGGAATCTTCCAGTTCTTGATGGATCTTGGGATGAAGTTTATTGGATTCAAGATCCTTGACTGGTTATCTGATCCAGAAAACAAAAAGAAAATTGATACAGTTGTAGGATTCTTCCAAGGTGTTTGGGGATTCCTGACTGCAGTTGGTACAGCAATTGGAGATGGTTGGAACTGGACTGTCGAAACTGTTGAAGCAGGTATCGAAGGAATCAAATCATTCGCAAAAGGTATAGAAGAATTCTTCACCTTTGAATGGCTTGATATTGATGGAATGATGGAACAGTTCAATGGTTTCATCACATTCTTTACTGACGGTGTTAAAAACTTATTGGACGATGCTGTAAATTGGGTTAATAGTATTCCAGGATTATTCTCTCAGGTCGGAGAATTTATTGTCGGATCCTTTATGGACTTTTTGGGAATTCCGCAAGATATTGAAGAACCAACGACACCAGTACCAGATCCTTCAAAAGATACTGTAGGTGATACAGTACCACAAACAATAGATGTACCTGGGCACGAGACAGAAGATGGAACAGTAATACCTGGAAAGAGTGATAACGAAGGACTTCCAGAAATGGGGAAAGGTGGTGCATTGACTGGTCCAAGTCATGCAGGTGGTGGTGTTAATATCAATGCTGAAGGTGGTGAATATGTACTGAATAAAAAAGCTGTTGCTGCAATTGGTACACAAGCACTTGACAGAATTAATTTTGGTATGTTCCCGAGTGGATATAAAGGTCCTGGTATGGGTGCAGGTGGTCATGTTGTTACTTCTACCATGGGTAATAGATCATTTGCATTATCTCCTGGTATGCACATGGGTGTTGATATCTCTACTGGTATCGGTGAAAAACTACAAGCGATTAATCCTGGTGTTGTGGAGGGAGTTGGATATGATGGTGGTTATGGTAACTATGTAAGTTGGGTTGATAGTAAGACAGGACTGGGTAACTTCTATGCTCACATGAATCAAACAGCTAGAGTTAAGGTTGGTCAGAGAGTCAATAAAGGTACAGTTCTGGGATATACTGGTAATACTGGTAGATCTAGTGGTCCACACTTACATTGGGAAACTGCAACCAATCCTGCTGATACTGGGAGATCAAAATCAGCTGTTCTTTCGAGAATTAATCCTCTAAGTAAATATAATAAAGAAGCACCTTTCGGTGGTACAGAAACTGCTGTACCAACGCAACCTGGAGAAAAAACTGATTTATCTGCAGATCCACCATCCGAACAACAAAAAGCAAAAGCAGATGGATCTACTACCACTCCAACTCCAACTCAACCCAAGTTGAGTAAAGAAGCATTAATTCTGAATGCCGCAAATAGTTTGGCAGAAATGATGGGTGGTAAAGCAGTGAATACTGAAGACATCTTATCCAATCTTCAGAATGAAAACAATAGAGTTACTGGGGAACAGGAATCCGCTGCAGAAACAACAACTGAAACAGTTAACTTGGATCAGTCTGGAAGTTTTCAGACTGGTATGGATGTTGATTATGATGTACCATCTTTGGGTTTCAACTTCCCACCGTTCTATCAAGCATTCTTCCCACTTAATCCATAATGGCAATTAAAAGCGCTATCGTACCTTATCAGGCAAATAAATCTTCTGTTATGGTTCAACCACAGCAGTCGATGAGTGCTATCGTGCCTGTACAGAAAGAGACTGCAAAGAAAGCGGAAGTTACTGCAAGAGATGTAAGAGCATCTGTACTCAGACTACTCAGAAAGAGACAACAAAGAGATAGATTAGAAGCAAAATATTATAAGTTAGAGAAGACACTAAACGAAAGACAGAAAGCGAGAAAGGAAGAAGCTAAAAATGAAAACAATAGTTTCTTAGGGAAAGTTGGTAGTGGATTTAGAAATAGGGCAAAGAAAGCTGGTGGTGATCTCCTTGGTAGTATTGGTAAACTACTAGGTTTTCTTGCCCTGGATTGGATTTCTAAACCAGAAAACCAGGCAATCCTCAAAGGTATTGTAGATGTCACTAAAGGAATATTCCAATTTATTGATTGGTGGGTAACTGGATCTGTTGATAATTTATTGACTGGTTTCTCTGAAATGGTTGGGGGAGATAGTCTCTTAGAAAGATTTGTCGGATTTATTAAAGTTGTAACAGGTATTCTTGGTCTCAGATATTTCTTAAAACCAGGATTATTATTCAAAGACTTTAATACAATTAAGAAAGCGATTCAGTCTAAAGGTTTTAGAAAGTTAAATATCTTCTTTAAAAAATGGCAAAAACAAGGTGCTGGTAAAGCACTTAAGTTTGCCTTCCCTAAGATTGCCACCGTTCTTAGTAGTATTAAGACTAGTTTAGCAAGTAAAATTAGTGGTTCTGGTGTTGGTAAGTTAATGGAAAAGATCATCACGATGATCAGAGTACAACTAAGTAAAAGAGGTGCTGGTGCTTTAAAACCACTTATCAAAAAAATTGTAAAAGGTCCGATTCAATTTATCAATAAAATTCCTATTGTTGGTCCATTAATTGGTGCTGGTATTAACGTTGCTCTTGGTGATCCATGGGACAAAGCAATCATTAAAGCTCTTGGTGCTTCCTTGGGTCAATGGTTAGGTGCTGGTTTAGGTACTCTTATTTTCCCAGGTATCGGTACATTTGTTGGTGGATTCTTAGGTAACCTAATTGGTGACTGGTTGGGTGGAAGAATCTATGATATGATAACGGGCAAAAATGCTCCACCTCCAACAGAGGAAGAGAAAAAGAGACTTCAAATTGTTCGAGATGCGATGGACAAAAACTATGATGAGATGAGTGAGTCAGAGAAAGCAGAATACATCGCCAGGATTGCAAAGAAAAATAAGTTGACAGTTGAGCAGGTGAAGACTATGCTCGAGAAAAAATCAACTGATCCTGATACCACTTCCGATGGTAACCCACCAGTAGATACCACAGAAGTTACTGGTGGTTTGTTGAAAGGATTGACTAAAGATGATTATAGAGAACTTGCATTTATTGTAAGTGGTGAAGCTCAAAGAGGAACTAAAGATGAGTATGGTGTTGCAGCAAATGTTTTAATTAGACTTGCAAGTCCAAATTATCCAAGCACAATTAAAGCTGTTGGCGCTGCTCCTGGACAGTATGAAGCTGTATTCAAAGGAAAAGCAAGATATGACGATGAATTAGCTGCAAAACTAGAATCACCAGAAGGACAAGCAGAAATTGTAAAAGCTTTAAGAATTTTAAATGGTAGAACAGATTTTAAAGGGACATCGATGTACCAACACATGGGTGCTTCTGACGTTAAATTTTCTGATAGGGGTAACTTCTATCATTATTCTTCCCAGATGAAAAAGAGTGATCCCGTACCATCTCCAATTCCAAATCAAGAATGGAAAAAATTTATTGGCGGACAAGGTGGTGGACTACCAAAACAAATTCCATCTAGACACAACAGATTATCTGATGTAAGTATGGATGTAGTACAAAGTAAACGACGCAGACCTAGGAAAAAAGTAACAGTGATCGTCAACAACCAAGG
>Ga0213860_10000018_pt1 | contig 61428 bp, 50 predicted proteins | sample PICome_3_FD_160118 | JGI IMG/M metagenome (GOLD analysis project Ga0213860, IMG submission 160118) | Coastal seawater microbial communities near Pivers Island, North Carolina, United States - PICO550 | ecosystem: Environmental > Aquatic > Marine > Coastal | place: USA: North Carolina...
GATTCCTGTACCCGAACCTATATCTAAAATTGAAAAGGGTTGATGGTCGATAGGAGACCATGAACCAAGTAAAACACCATCCGTGCCAATTTTCATGGCACATTTATCTTGGTTTACCGAAAATTGTTTGAATTTAAATGGCTTAGACATCTATTTATATTGCCTTTAAAGGTAGAGGTCTATTAAACCTTCAGGTGTATTAACGTGTATGGTTTTGTTTTTCCTGTCAATCTTAACGATAAATTCGTCGTTCATAGGAATTAGTATTTCAATCCCATTTCTATCAATTTCAAAAAGTGCCTGAGCTGTAAAGTCATTTATATTCTTTATAATACCAACTTCACCAAAATTTTTATCCTTAATACTAAAGCCAATAACCTCATGAAAATAAAATTTGTCACCCTCCAGTTTAGGTAACAAATCTAATGGCAAATAAAGATCTGATTTAAGAAGGGAATCGGCATCAGCTTCGCTGTCAACATCTTCAAATTTTAGTCTAAGCAAATCAGATTTATGTAATTGCGACCGTTCAATGAAAAAAGGAACCATATTTCCGCGTAAATCAACGAATATGGCATCAAGATTACTATATAAATCAGGTTCATCAGTATCTAATTTTGCCAATAGTTCACCCTTGAAACTGTATTTTTTTACAATCTTACCTAAATAGAAACATTCATCCTTTTTCATGATAGTAATAAATAAAAAACTCCGATAGTTTCTATCGGAGTTTAAAAGTATAAAAATTTAATTTTTATTCTTCTTCGTTTGAAGCTGTTGTTTCTTCAGTAGTAGCGACTTCAGCCTCTTCTGCTTCTTCAACTGGTGCCGCAGCAGCAATTCTGGCTTCGTTGACAGCTTTCTCAGCTTCTAAAGCTAATGCTTTAGCCTCTGCGTCTGCTTTAGATAAACCATCTGCTTTAGCTTGAACTTTCGTTGCTTTTTCTTCTAACCATGCATTGAATTTTTTCTCTGCTTGTTCTTCCGTTAAAGCACCTTTTTTTACACCACCAGCCAAGTGATTTTTCAGTAGAGCACCTTTATAAGATAAAATAGCTCTAGCGGTGTCAGTTGGTTGCGCACCATTCTGTAACCATTCTACAGACTTATCTAAATTCAAGTCAATAGTTGCTGGGTTAGTGTTTGGATTGTAAGCACCTAATTTTTCCAGGTATTTACCATCTCTCTTTGCGCGAGCATCTGCCGCTACAATCCAGTAATAAGGTTTTCCTTTTTTACCGTGTCTTTGCAATCTGATTTTTACAGGCATAATTATTAATTAGTGAGGTTCTCGACCTCTGTTATTAATGAGGGCGCAAAGATAATATATTTTTTTAATTTTCAAGGATTTAATGAATATTAGTCAGTTTTAAAAAATATTATACTTTTGACTGGCTTGATTCGTTATTTTTGAATCGATGAAAATTTTGAAATTCAGAATGAAAAAAACACTTCTCTTATCTCTGTTATGTCTATTAGCTTTTGGTTGTGGTGATGAAATACAATTTAATACTCCTGCTTTTCAAGGTGATAGAGAAAATAAACTTTGGAGAGCCAAAGATTTTTATGCTAGTATTGAAACAAATGGTTTTTTAACTATTGTAGGAACTAACAATATCGAGACAGTAGAGTTAAAAGTACCATCTGCAACTGAAGGAACTTACATTGTTGGTGATGTTAACACTATTGAAGCTGTTTACAGAGACGCTTTTAATACTAGGTTTTCTACAAATAATAGGCCAGATGAAAGTGTATCAGTTTATCCTGAACTTGGCGAGATTATAATAGATGAAATAGACTTGGTTAATGCAACTTTTACAGGTACATATAGATTTTTAGCTTTTGATGAATCCGGTTTGAATTCAATTGGATATACAAATGGAATTTTTTACAAAGTACCACTAGAGTTTGGTGCATTCCCAGCAGATCTGATAACTTGTGATGATGTTCAAGCTGATGTTCAAGCTAGAATAGCATATGAAGCGACTTTTACACCAGAATTATATTTTATTAATCCAATCTACATTAGCAAATGAATGTAATAACTATGCTGTTGCATTAAATACGCAACGAAATTATTATGGTGATGTAGATGGTGCTATTCAGGTAATTATAGATTCTTTAGGAGGTTGTCAAATTTCATGTGAATAAACTATCGCCAATAGACTCGAGGCTGAATCACAATTTAGTGGCGCAACAAGAGGAACTTATGTAGCCCTTTGCGAGCAATATAGATTTTACCTTCTGTAGGAAATAAATACTTATGGGTCTAGAGATAGTAGTACCCAGTTAATCTTTAATGCTCTTAATTGTAATGATAACGATGGAGATGGAAATGTTGACTATTTAGATAATGATGATGATGGCGATGGTATTTTAACTATAAATGAAAATGCTGATCCTAATCAATATGGTAACCCAGTGGATGCTGTGGATACAGACGGAGATGGTATTTCAGATTATATAGATAGATACATAAATAAATTATTAAATATTATTCAAAACGCTATCGAAGAGGTGGCGTTTTTTGTTTACAACTGTTTATAACTTCATTTTATTAGAGTACCATAATTTGTTAATTTTAAAGTTCTGATTTTTTAAGTCAAGAGAGCTCTATGTATTTAATTTTTGACACCGAAACTACAGGTTTACCAAAGCGTTGGGATGCACCCATAACAGATACGGATAATTGGCCTAGGGCTATCCAGATTGCGTGGCAGTTGCATGACTCAATGGGGAATTGCATAGAGCACCAGGATTATTTAATTCAACCAAATGGATTTAATATTCCATTTGATGCAGAAAAGATTCATGGTATATCTACGGAGTTAGCTCAAGAACAGGGAGTTTCTTTAATTGAAGTATTGGATAAATTTAATGATGCGTTAAATCGTGCAAAGTTTGTTGTAGGTCAGAATGTGAAATTCGATCTAAATATAATGGGAGCAGAGTTTTTTAGGGAAAATGTAGCTAATCCACTTCAAGAGTTACCAGTTTTAGATACATGTACAGAACACACAGCATTACTTTGTAAAATACCAGGAGGTAGAGGAGGAAAATTTAAGTTACCTACTTTAACTGAATTACACCAGTATTTATTTCATCAACCCTTTGCTGAGGCACATAATGCTACTGCTGATGTAGAAGCTACGACAAGGTGTTTTCTCGAATTAATTCGAAGAAGAGAATACACAAAAGAAGAACTAGATGTTCAGCCAGATTATTTTGAAGCGTTTTCTAAAGTTAATCCAGAGTCAATTCAATTAATTGGTCTGAAACACATTAATTTAAAGCGTGAAAGTGCCAAGATTAATGAAAGATTACAAAGAGAACAATCTGAAACAATTTCAGTAGAAACTAGTCAGAAGACAAAACAATTACTTGCAGATGTTGATTTTGTGCATCTTCATAATCATTCTCAATTTTCAATTCTGCAATCCACGATTAGTGTTAAAGATTTGGTTGAAGCATCTGCAAAAGAGGAAATGCCAGCAGTTGCCTTGACAGATCATGGTAATATGATGGGTGCATTCCATTTTGTAAGTGCTGTCTCAAATCATAATAAAAGTATCAGGCAACAACATAAAACGGCAGAGGAAAACGGTACAGAGAAAAAGGGTAAAACTATAAAGCCTATAGTTGGTTGTGAGTTTTTTGTTTGTGAAGATCATAAAGATAAAACCAGAAAGGATAATGGCTATCAAATAGTTCTTTTAGCTAAAAATAAAAATGGCTATCATAATCTTGCTAAACTATCTTCTGTGGCATTTACAGATGGATTTTATTATGTTCCGAGAATTGATAAAGTCTTAATTGAACAATACAAAGCAGATTTAATCTGCCTTACAGGTAACCTTTATGGTGAGGTGCCAAGTAAAGTGTTGAATGTAGGAGAAAATCAGGCTGAGGAAGCACTCATTTGGTGGAAAGAGACTTTTGGTGATGATTTATACATTGAGTTAATGCGTCACAATCAAGAAGATGAAAATCGTGTTAACCAAATACTCGTGCAATTTTCTAAAAAGCATGATATAAAATTGGTAGCAACCAATAACACCTATTACGTTCAGCAGGAAAATGCTAACGCCCATGATATTTTACTTTGTGTAAAAGATGGTGAAAAACAAAACACGCCAATAGGTAGAGGTAGAGGTTATCGTTATGGATTGCCAAATCAAGAATATTATTTTAAGTCTTCAGAAGAAATGAAGGCACTGTTTAGAGATATTCCGGAGGCAATAATCAATATTCAAGAGATTATAGAAAAAATTGAACCATATCAACTTGCAAGAGATGTGTTGCTTCCTGCATTCGATATTCCAGAGGAGTTTAAAGACTTTCTGGATTTAGAAGATGGAGGTAAAAGAGGTGAAAATGCTTATTTAAAGCACTTAACGTTTGAAGGTGCAAAAAAGCGTTATGGCGAATTAACCCCAGATATAAAAGAGCGTATTGACTTTGAACTTAGTGTTATTGAAAATACTGGATATCCTGGGTATTTCTTAATAGTTGAAGATTTTATTCGAGAAGCACGTAATATGGATGTATCCGTTGGCCCAGGTCGAGGATCTGCTGCCGGATCTGTTGTTGCGTATTGCCTCTGGATTACAAATATTGACCCATTAAAGTACGACTTACTTTTTGAGAGATTCCTAAATCCAGATCGTGTCAGCATGCCAGATATTGATATAGATTTTGACGATGAAGGACGAGGACGGGTGATGCAATATGTAATCGATAAATATGGTGCTAATCAAGTAGCTCAAATCATTACTTATGGAACAATGGCTGCTAAGTCTTCTATAAGGGATACAGCTCGAGTTTTAGATTTACCACTAAATGAGGCCGACCATATTGCCAAGTTAATACCTAACATGTCAAAGTTGGGCAAGATATTTGGTAAAAGCGAAAAAGAGTTAGCGCAAAAATTTAGGCAAGAGGAACTTTTAAAGGTTAATCAACTTCTTAATATTTCAGAGGGTGAAGATTTACAAGCCGAAACAGTAAATCAGGCTAGAGTTTTAGAAGGTTCTGTTAGAAATACTGGTATCCATGCCTGTGGAGTTATTATAACTCCTGGCGATATTACTAATTATGTGCCTGTTGCAACGGCTAAAGACTCTGACCTATATGTAACCCAGTATGATAACTCTGTAGTAGAAAGTGCAGGGCTTCTAAAAATGGATTTCTTAGGCTTAAAAACCTTGACATTAATAAAGGATACCGTAAAAATTGTCAAAGCAAAGCATGGCATTACTCTCGATCCTGAAAATTTCCCATTAGATGATGAAAAGACATATGAACTTTTCCAAAAAGGTGAAACTGTAGGGATATTCCAATACGAATCACCTGGAATGCAGAAGCACATGAAACATCTTAAACCAACTGTTTTTGATGATTTAATTGCTATGAATGCATTGTATCGTCCTGGACCAATGGAGTATATTCCTAGTTTTATTAATCGGAAACATGGTAAGGAGGAAATCATTTATGATTTACCTGAAATGGAGGAATATCTTAAGGAAACATATGGTATTACTGTCTATCAAGAGCAAGTGATGTTATTATCTCAAAAACTAGCCGATTTTACTAAAGGTGAAGCTGATGTTTTGCGTAAAGCAATGGGTAAGAAACAAAAGGCGGTTTTAGATAAAATGAAGCCAAAGTTTATAGATCAGGCGGCAGCCAAAGGTATGGACAAGGAAAAGCTCGAAAAAATATGGAAAGATTGGGAGGCATTTGCTAGTTATGCTTTTAATAAATCACATTCGACTTGTTATGCTTGGATTGCCTATCAAACAGCATATTTAAAAGCACATTATCCTGCAGAATATATGGCAGCTGTACTCTCAAACAATATGAATGACATTAAGTCTGTGACATTCTTTATGGAGGAATGTAAGCGCATGCGGTTACCAGTTTTGGGACCAAGCGTTAATGAAAGCTATTATAAGTTTTCGGTAAATCAGGATAATGCTGTTCGCTTTGGAATGGGTGCTATTAAGGGTGTAGGTCATGGTGCTGTTAAAACTATTGTGGAGAATAGAAAAAAAGACGGCAATTTTAGATCTATTTTCGATTTAGCGAAGCGCATTGATCTAAGGTCTGCAAATAAGAAATCATTTGAAGGATTAGCAAATGCTGGTGGATTTGATTGCTTCGAAGGTACCCATCGTGCTCAGTATTTTGCACATGATGGAGATGGTATTACCTTTTTAGAGAAAGCCATAAGGTTTGGAGCCAAGTACCAAGAAAATGAGAACTCCGCTCAAGTAAGTTTGTTTGGAGATTCGAGTGATGTACAGATAGCGGAGCCACAAGTTCCACCAAGTGAGGATTGGGGAACAATGGAAAAGTTATCTCGTGAGAAAGAGGTAGTGGGTATTTATATTTCTGGTCATCCCTTAGATGATTTTAAAATTGAAATGCAAACATTTTGTAATGGTGATATCTCTGCTTTTAATGATTTAGATTCGATTTTAAACCGAGAAATTACTTTTGGAGGTGTGGTTACAGATGTGCAGCATAGGGTGAGTAAACAAGGTAAAGGCTGGGCATTGTTCACAATAGAAGATTATGCAGATAGTTATGAATTCAGGATTTTTGGTGAGGACTATTTAAAATTTAGACACTTTTTTGTTATCAATTCATTTGTCTACGTACGTTCATTTGTAAAAGAGGGATGGACAAACAGAAAAACAGGAAAGAAATATGATCCACAAATACAATTTAATAATTTTCAATTGTTACATGATGTTATGGATACATATGCGAAGAAGTTATCAATTCAACTAAGTATAGATGACTTAGATGAGGGTAAAATTTCAGATTTGAAAGAGATGTTTAATATGCACGACGGAAAGCATGCTTTGAACTTCGTAATTTACGATAACACCGAAAAATTAAAATTGATTATGCCAAGCAGAAAGCAAAAGGTGAAAATTTCACAAGAACTCCTGAATGAATTAGAAGAATGTGATGTAAAATATAAGTTGAATTAGCATAAAACCAAACAATGGCTGCATTGTCAAAACAAATACAGCCCATGTAAGGTTTGGTATTTTTTTTGACTAATATTGCATAAGAAACGGATGTAAAAAACATTAAAATAAATATTATGGCATTAGAAATAACAGATGCAACGTTTGAAGAAACAGTATTAAAAAGTGATAAGCCAGTAATGGTAGATTTTTGGGCAGCTTGGTGTGGGCCTTGTCGCATGGTTGGACCTATAATCGATGAGATAAGTAAAGAATATGAAGGTAAGGCTGTTGTTGGAAAAGTAGATGTAGATTCAAATCAGGAATTTGCTGCTAAATATGGTGTTAGAAACATCCCAACAGTATTGGTTTTTCAAAACGGAGAAGTTGTAGGGCGTCAGGTAGGTGTAGCACCCAAAAATGCTTATGCGGATGCTATAGATGCATTATTATAAGCTATACTCTAAAAGAAATTAAAAAAGGTTTGTCTTTACGGCAAACCTTTTTTAGTTTCGGTACGATATGGATTTAAGATCAGAATTAAATAAAGTCGGTGGATTTAAAAACCTAGAGTTGCTTGCAAAACAAGTTGTCGAAGGCTTTATTGCTGGGATGCATAAAAGTCCGTTTCATGGTTTTTCTGCTGAATTTGCTGAACATAAAATTTACAATCATGGAGAAAGTACTAAACACATTGATTGGAAATTATATGCCAAAACAGACCGATTATATACTAAGCGTTATGATGAGGAAACAAATCTTAGATGCCATCTCATCGTAGATAATAGCAGCTCAATGCATTATCCAGAATCGGCAGGGGTGACAATTGATAATCTTAATAAAATTGCATTTTCAGCACTTGCCAGTGCATCATTGATGAATATACTTAAAAAACAACGTGACGCTGTTGGATTAAGTATATATAGTGATAAATATGACTTTTATTCACCAGAAAAGGGAAGTGAAAGACATCATCAAATGTTGCTGACAAAGTTAAGTGAAGCTGTAGTTGTAAAGCCTAAGACTCAAATTACGGAGACGTACAAATATTTACATCAAATTGCAGATAAAATTCATAGGAGATCTTTGATATTTGTTTTTACAGACATGTTTCAAACATCAGAAGATGATGATAAGTTATTCGAGGCACTAAGGCATTTAAAACATAATAAGCATGAAGTAGTTCTTTTTCATGTTTTTGATAAGGAAAAGGAACTTACTTTCAATTTTCACAATGGACCAAAGCGTTTCATAGATATAGAAACAGGAGAGTTTATTAATCTCTATCCAGATAATGTTAAAGTTAATTATGAGAAGGCAGTATCAGACTACTTTGATAACCTAAAATTAAAATGTGGTCAATACAGAATAAAATATGTTGAGGCTGATATAAATTCAGGGTTTAATAATATCCTTACGACCTACATGATAGAGCGACAAAAATTTGTTTAGATAAATACCTAATTTTTCTCTTTTTTGTTTGTGAAATTAAAAATGCAATGTATATTTGCCCTCGCAATTACGCAACGGTCTGGTAGTTCAGCTGGTTAGAATATCTGCCTGTCACGCAGGGGGTCGCGGGTTCGAGTCCCGTCCAGACCGCAAAAAGCTTCTCCAAAGAAGTTTTTTCAATATTAAGATGTTGTGTTGTGCTCAGATTAATTCTGAGACGTTGTAGAAATCCAATAAAATTGGATATTTACCAATGAAAGGCTTTCCTTTTTTCTAATAGAAAATCGGGATGCTTTTTTGTTTTAGAGTCTTTCTCTGGTAAAATTCAATGATTTTTAAGGTGATTTATTAATGAAATTAACGCTCTTAAACGATTAAATAATTCACTTTATCGTCTAAATATTTGGAAATTTAAGAATAACATGTATCTTTGAAGCTCTTGGAAGCCCTATTTTCACTTTCCAAGGAACAATCCATTAAACTTATTACATAAAACTTCCCTCGTTTTATTTAGTACAATTTAGGCATAGCCTACAATAGTTAATTATCCATACCCTTCCCTCATTGCTGCGATAATCGTTGCAATTATTAGTGTTGACTATTTAATGAACCCTAAATTGATGTTTATGAAAACTCTAAAAATTACTTTGACTGTAGTAGCTATTGCTTTGCTAACCGTTTCAGGTGTACAATCTGAAGACGTGGTTGTAGAAAATAGTGATAAGAATCAACCTGCAAAGATTGATTTATTAGCAGGCGGTAAAAAGCTGAAAACTCAACTACCTACTCAAGGGTAGATTTAATTACTATATTTAATAGCCTATAGTTCATTGAATTATGGGCTTTTTGTGCTTTTGTAGATTACCAACATTTATAATTTTCTATACCTAAAAAAATTTTAACTTTGAGAGTGAATAAATTAATTACTTTTGAGGTATATAATACTCCTATTATTTTTCATACTTGCGATTCCGAATTATTCGCTGGCTCAAGAAAATAAGACACTTTTAGATTCTATATATATATTGCGAGATTTATCTCAGGATAATACCTTGACTAAGGATCTTCGTATTGAATATGGAACGAGAGCTGTTGATTTATCTCAACGCACTAGATCTGATACTACCAAGCTTATTAGTGAACGAAAACTTGCGTTTGTCTATTTACTAACCGGTGAATATGATCTTTACGAAACCAGTTCCTTGATAAATTTAGAAACGGCAAGAGAACTTAAGGATTCCTTGGGTATTGCCCATATTAATGCTGGCCTGGGTTACCTCAACAATGAAATAAAATTAAACAAAGCAGAATCTTATAAATATTACCTAGAAGCTTTAAAGTATTTTGATGCTTTGAATCTGCTTAATGATAAGGCTAATACTCTTTACAATATTGCTTCCATTCAAGATGACGAAAAGGATTATTTAGGCAGTGAACAGAATGCTATAAAGGCATTACGTATTTTAAATAATCTAGATTTGGATAATATAGATTCTAGGAAGTATAATATTCTAAATTTATTAGGCTTGGTCTCATTAAAACTTCAAAACTTTGATCAAGCAATAGCATTCCACAATCAGGCAATCGAATTAACCAAAAATTTAGATGATGGTAGACAGAGTGCCATTGAATCTTTAAATAATATTGCCTTTACCTATCGTGTAAAAGGAGATTATGTTAAGGCTTTGAAATTATTTAAAGAAATCATTGAAAACCCTCAATTGAATGAGGATATGTCTTTCAAGGCATTAGTGTTGAGTAATTTTGCATACACCAAGTTTTTAGGTGGTAAATATGACTATAATGAAGTAGAAAATGATTTAAAGAAGGCTTTAAATATTAGTGAACGGCTTGGCGATGATTATACAAAATTAGTAGCTTCTCAAGATCTGGCAAGATTTTATGAAGTCAATAAAATTGCCGATTCATCATTAAAGTACGCAAGACAATCGTATAAATTAGCTAAGGCAATACCAATAAACGACTATTATTTGGAGTCCATGCTTATTCTTGCACGTCTAACTAAAGGTCAAGAAAGCAATTCCTATTTAGAACAACACATTAGATTAAGTGATAGTTTAATGGGCATTGAGCGAGCAACACAAAACAAATTTGCAAGAATTGAGTATAAGACAGATGAGCTGGAAGCAGAGAACGAACAAATCTCTAAAGAGAATCTTTATCTATTGCTATTGTCCATTGGGCTACTTTTAACAGCCATAATAATCTATTTGGTTATATCCCAACGAGCCAAAAATAGAAAGCTAAAATTGATACAGGTTCAGTCAAAAGCAAATGAGGACATTTATAATCTTATGCGAGAACAGCAAGATAAGGTTGATCAGGCAAGGGTGTTAGAGAAAAAACGTATTTCAGAAGAATTACATGATGGTGTTTTAGGGCGATTGTTTGGAACAAGGTTAAGTTTGGATAGCATAAACTTTAAGGATGGTAAAGAAGCAATGAATTCTAGAGCAGAATATATTACTCAACTTAAAACCATTGAAGAAGACATCAGAAAAATTTCACACGAGTTAAATACAGATTTTGTTTCAGGATCTGGTTTTACAAACCTTGTTTCTGAGTTAATCTCTAATCAAACCAATGCCTATGGTTTAAAATATGAATTTGAACATGATGATGAATTAGACTGGAAATCGGTCAATAATAGAGTTAAAATAAACATATATAGGATTATACAAGAATCTATGCAAAATGTTTACAAACATGCCAATGCGAAGAAAATTAAAATTAGTATTTCACTCCAAAAAGATGTAATTTGCTTAGCTATCATTGACGATGGAGATGGATTTGATACTTCAAAAAATCGCAAAGGAATAGGGTTGAAAAACATGACTTCTAGAGTTGAGAATATTGGAGGAGAAATTGATTTCTCGTCTAAAGTTGGAAATGGCACAGTTGTTAATGTTAAGATTCCCTATTTAAATCAATCAACATGAAACATATAAACATTTTAATGGTAGATGATCATCCTATTATTATAGAAGGTTATCAAAATGTTTTAATGACTACTAAGGAGGAAGATCAAACTCTTTTAATTGATACGGCAAACAATTGTGATACTGCTCAACTGATGATTAATAGAGCATCAAAAGGCACACCATATGATGTTTGCTTTTTTGATATTAGTTTACCTGCCTCCGAAGATGGTAAATATGCCTCTGGAGAAGATTTAGCGTTGTTAGCACAAAGAGTTATACCAGAAGCAAAAATAATCATCCTTACTATGTTTAATGAATCTTTTAGAATTCATAATATTATTAAAGAAATTAATCCTGACGGATTTTTAATAAAAAGTGATTTAACCTCTATGGAACTTGCTGATGCCTTTCAGCAAATATTAAGATTCCCGCCTTATTATAGTAGTACGGTAAGTAATTATATTAAAAAGACTATTTCTAGTGAAATATATGTAGATGATATCAATAGAAAGATATTGCATCTGTTGTCACAAGGAGTAAAAACTAAAAGCCTTAGTGAATATATCCCACTTTCAACAAGTGCAATAGAAAAACGCAAAAAACAGCTTAAACTTTTGTTTTCTGTTAGTGATGGCAAAGACGAAACTTTGCTCCAAGAAGCGCGAGAAAAAGGTTATTTATAGTGTAAATAGTTAAAAAACAGCTGATTTCTCAATCTAGTTTAACAGCCGTAAGTACTATAGATGCTGAAAACTACGGATTTACCACATCAAGTTTGTGGATTTACCACAACAAAAAGATAATCATCTAACATATATTTACACCAGTCAACAAGATTAATTAATCCCTCTTAAGTCATTGTTGAGTTAATAGCAAGAAAATAAACCTGATAGTATTCGCTGTCAGGTTTTTTATTTGTATCTCTGTTTACTTAGAACCACGCACCCTTATGATTAGATAGTTTGATGATAAAAAAACCAAGAAATATTAACGCTACAATAAATTTTAAAAATGAAGAAGCGATAAATCCAATAAAGGAACCAAACGCTGCTTTAAGCGCCTTTTCTATATCATTCCTATGAATCATTTCACCAATAAGGGCGCCAATAAATGGTCCGATGATTATACCAAAAGGAATTGGCGAAAGTAAACCAACGATTAAACCTAGCGTTGTTCCAATCATTCCAGACCTACTTCCCCCAAATCGTTTTGTACCAATTGCAGGTATAATATAATCTAGGATATAAATAAATACGGCTATAGCAAGGGTTGTTATTAAAAAGGTATGACTCAATTCTATGCCATCGGTAAAATGTAAAACCAACAATCCAACCCAACTAGTTAACGGACCAGGTAATATTGGCAAAAAACTACCGATAATACCAAGTAGCATAAGCATTAGTGCTATAAAGACTAAAAATAATTCCATTAATATAATTTCAATTTAATGGTATGACGCATTGGCTTTAGTAATGTTACATTATATCATTTTTTTTGATATAGTTGTTTTATCAAAAAATTGTACTTTTCGGTATCTTAACTGAACCGATGAGATCACTAATGTTTCTTTTTATTTTATTGTTTGCTACATCCTGTGATTACTTTGAAAAAAAGAAGGTGTATTCTGAAGATTTATTGAATGAGGAGTTGCAGACTTTTAATTGGAATGAAGTAGATACATATCCAACTTTTAGTAGTTGTGATTCATTAACTTCTAAGGAAGAGAGTAAAACCTGCTTCCAAAATACTTTACTCAGTAATGTAAATAGTTACCTAAGTAATCAAAACCTAATAGTAACTAATGACGTTAATGATACGATAAAACTTCAAATTGTAATAGATAAAAATGGTGAGCTAAATGTGGAGTCCATGACTTATAAACCAGAGACTAAAACCGAAATCCCAAATATTGATAGTCTTTTAATCAACAGTTTAAAGACCATTCCTAAAATTTATCCTGCAATCAAACGAGGGCAACAGGTTACGACTTCCTTTGAATTTCCAATAGTTGTGAGGATAGATTAGAACCTAATGGCTAATTTTTGCATTAGTCTTAATACTTCAATATAAAGCCAAATCAATGTTGCAAAAAGTCCCCAAGTAGCCAACCATTCTTTCTACTTTGGCGCTCTGCCTTTATAGCGTTCTATATAATCAAAGTCTAAAAGTAGCGCAAAGGTTGCAACAATTGCAGTGACCACATTAAAGGCTATGGCAAACCAAGATGTCCCCCAGATATATGTCTTTATTCCAAAATAGTTCAAAATGAATGTAATCAAATAAACGACCATAATACTTATAGTTGCTGCTATAATTACACTTCTCAGTTTTTTGGACACAACAATTATCTGCAATTGATAGAGAATGAGCATTACAAAAAAAGTAACAATAGTAACACCGATGGCTTGATAAGGTAATTCAGGAAAATTTTTATGTGCATATGACGAAAATCCTCCTAAAAAGAAACCCTTAGCAACAACATAAAGTGGTACTAAAAAATGAGCCCAATGCTTTCTAACTGAAATAACAATGCATATTACAACAGAGCCTAACATACCACCTAAGGTAAACCAACGCATTCTCATACCTTCCTCGCTAAGCTTCCATAAGTATGCCGTAATTGTAGCAATTATAATAATCCCAATCATGGATTTAATGAAAATACCAGCAACAGACATTGTTTTAGATGACGATATATCTTCTTTCCAAAAGTATCCGTTAAAAACAGGATTGGACGTCTTAAAATTCCGAAGATTCATTAAAGATTAAATTTATAACCAACTGAGATGTCAGTTGAAAAATTTCCTTGATTATCTAAAAAAGCAGCAAATAGCTCACCATAAATAATGGTTATAAAACTGTTTTCTCCTACCTTGATATCAGATCCAATTCCAAATATTAGAGGTATATCAAAAGCTGTTACATTTATATTTAATTCAGAATTATTACTTCCGATAACCGTAGCAGTAGTAAAGTTGAGTGTTGCAAACTTTACCTGTCCATAAATGGAAAAAGTAGATTTGTTTAAAAACCTATATCTATAACCTAGAGAAAATTCTGTAGTACTGTATTGAAGTTCATCGCTTTCAAATGCATACCGTACTTGCAAAAACCCTGAGTGTCTAATTAAACTATTTTCTTCAAATACTTCTAGCTCAGTTCCTATCAAGGGCGCTATTTTATTTTCCGGATTTCCTACAAAAGGATTGTTAGTAATTCCTCCTGAAAAACCAAGTCTAAATTTAACTTTACTTTCCTTTTGAACAGAAGTATAACTACTATCTACAGAAGCATTGTAATTGTCTAGAAATTTTTTCAAATCAAAAATTGTAAGTTTAAGTTTTTCAGTTGATTGTCCGTTTGTTAATTTGCTTAAAAGCGATTTGTATTCTTCTTGGAATTTATTGTCCGTTCCTTTAGTGTTTTTAAGCTCTTGTATTTGCCCATCTTCAGTTCTTACAAAGTATCTGTATTGGCCATTAAATGTATTCCAAAGCAGGTCTAATTTGCCATCTATTTCGGTTTTAAGCTCTAATTGTTGGTCATTTATAGTATAGGTGTTTTGACTGTAATTGTATTGAACGGCTAAAAGAAAGATCAGTAGAAACAGTATTTTTCTCATTTTAGAATGATTTGGTTTTAGTAAAGCTACCAAAAATATTCAATATGCTATTTCTTAAATATTCTCCCTTTCCATTTGTAAGGTTTAAAAAAACTAAGTGTGGCCACATAAATATTAAAGATTGGATAAAGTAAACTTGAAAATATAAAAGCAGATAGTTGATGTTCTTGCTTAAAAAACCGAGCGGATTTGAAGAGTAACAAAAAGTCAACACTAATTTTTATTACTAATAAAGCTGTAGCAATCCTAATATTAATTGCATTTAAAAGAAGCAGAACCAATATTATGTTGAAAATCAAATTGCCAAGAAGAACAATTAAGCCTGTTATTTTGGAATACCAATTTGAATAATTATTTGTTTTAGAAGCCCATCTCAATCGTTGTTGAATAAGCGAATTTAGGTTGCTTTCTCCTTTTGTATGCACAATTGCTTTTTCTGATTTTAGGTAATGAACTCTGGCTTTATATTGTTTATGGATTTTTTCAAGAAGAAATAAATCATCTCCACTCGCAATGTTGTTATTACCCTCAAAACCGTTACAGTCTTTAAAAACAGATTTTTTATAACAAAAATTTGCACCATTGCACATAAAAGGAAACCTAATACCAAAGCTACCTAGTGTTACACCTTGAAGTGCGAGAATTTCTAAGGTTTGAAACCTATTGAGAAACGATGAGGTTGTTATTAAGTTTACAGGACCAACAATTGCAACAGTATCACTAGTTTGAATTTTTTCATCAAAAGCATCTAGCCAATAGGAGGGTAATAAACAATCTGCATCTGTGGTAATAATCCAATCATAATTGGCATTATTTATCGCTAAAGTAATAGCATCCTTTTTTGGTGAATTGGATTGTCTGTAATTATCAATAATTCTAATATTTTTTAATGGTGATTTTTGCTTTTTTAAGAATGATTCTATAGCATCAATTGAAGTATCCGTTGAATCATCATTTACCAATATGATTTCATAATGTGTTTTTGGATAATTCAAATTTGAGACTGAAAGTAGTAGAGCTTCCAAATTCTCAGCTTCATTCCTAAATGGAATAACAACAGTAAACTTAGTTCTTGCAGGTAAATCACTGAGCGAAAAACTTTCAACCTTGTCAAATCCAATAACAAATAAACCCATTAAGAGGAGGTAAAAAATGGTGCATATTATAAGAATAGTTGAAATGGTCATTACTCTGCGTTTGGAAGTCTAAAATTTAAAATATAATAACCACCAAAAACACTAGGTATCACAAAATTCAGTAACCACATGGAGGTTATTATAGTAAGAATTGTTAGTTCATTTATTTTTAAAAAACTAAACAGAAAAACAGCTACACTACCTTTTATAACAACATCAAAAATTGAGATAGAAGGAATAATTGAAGCCAAAAAATACATACTAGTTATTACCACCATGGCATCTAGGTAATCAATAGCAACACCAAAGACACTGAGGAAAAAATAAAATTGAAATGAAAATATAAGGTATCTAATCAATGAAAAGACCAAGGTCTTTGCTTTAACATTTATTGTTATACTTTTAATGAAATCTATAATATCTACATAAGAATGACCCTTTACTTTAAACCGTCTGTGTTTTACTCCAAAGAATGATAATATGGCTATTATTAATAGGATAAACACAAACCTTGTTACCCTGTAATAATTTATGTCTACTTGGTAAAAGTTTATAAATATGGTTAATCCAATTACCCCAAATACCGTTGTAATAGTCATTTGGGATATGTTACCAACTAGGTTTAAGAGTACAATTTTCCCCTTAAACCTATTGGTATAGTACATTACTTTTGCACCGTAATCTCCAATTCTATTTGGTGTAACTAATGAAGCAGTTAAACCACCTAGACTTTGTTCTAGAGCATCTTTAAATGAAATATTTTGTATAATCTGAACTAGTTTCTGCCATTTCAAAATTTCAAAAAACCAATTAAAAAGGGTTAAAATGACTAAAAAAAGGACATTTTTTGGCGAAAATGGATCATTTTCAATTAAAAACGCAATATATGTGCTAAAAAGGAGGTTTTCATTTAAAAGGAGTTTACTGTAGATAAAATAACCAGCACCTACCACAATACTTAATTTAATAAGCACAAATAAGAATTGCTTAGTTTTGTAAGGCACGTTGTAAACCATGTTACAAAGTAAACTAAAAACTTAAAGATGCACCATAACTTAAAAAAATACCTACTGCTTTTTAGTTTCATCGTAGTTGTGTCAAACTCTAGCGCGCAATTAAAGGAAACGAGTAAATGGAAAGCACTTATTGCATTGGGATTTAATAGTCCAAATGAAGGCGGATTTGTAGAAGGAGTAAAGGCCCAATTTTTAAATTTCCCTACCGTTAATTTAGGGATACAACACATGTTTAAAAATCAATACGGATTGAGGCTAGATTTCGGTTTTAACCGTTTTAAAAACGATGGTAACGTACCAGATTTTAAAGTAAATTATTCAAGGATTAATGCTCAATTTGTGTTTGATCCTTCAGATATGATAGGGTTCTTGCCACAACTAATGCGAACAATTTTACACGCCGGACCAGGTTTGTCTTTTGTAAAACCACTAGGTACTCTTGGCGATAACAAACAGACTTATTTGAATCTTTTAGGAGGTTTAGAAATTCATTATGCTATAAAGGAACGATTATCAATTTATACCGATATTAGCTATATCTATGGATTAACGTCTTTAGATGATTACAATCCTGCACTAGACGGACTAGGAGCATTTAATGGAGATATTTTGAATATATCTATTGGCCTGTCCGTGTCATTAAGTGGATGCCAATATTGCGATTGAAACTATGGGTAAAGAAAAAATAATATTAGGGATTGATCCAGGAACCACTATTATGGGATTTGGTCTAATAAAGGTGGTTGGTAAATCCATGCAATTTATGCAACTCAATGAGCTTCAACTAAAAAAATATGATGACCACTACCTTAAACTAAAATTGATTTTTGAGCGTACTGTAGAATTAATTGACACCTATCATCCAGATGAGATTGCTATTGAAGCTCCTTTCTTTGGGAAAAATGTACAGAGTATGCTAAAACTAGGCAGGGCTCAAGGTGTTGCAATGGCAGCAGGTTTATCACGCGAAGTTCCGATTACTGAATATTCACCAAAAAAAATTAAAATGGCAATCACTGGCAATGGAAATGCGAGTAAAGAACAGGTTGCTAAAATGCTACAGAGTTTATTGCAATTAAAGGAATTGCCAAAAAACTTAGATTCAACAGATGGGTTGGCAGCTGCGGTGTGTCATTTCTATAATCAAGGAAGAGTTAGTGTTGGTAAGAGCTATTCAGGATGGTCTGCTTTTGTAAAGCAAAATGGTGATAGAATAAAATAATTTCTTTGGAACTACAAATAATACCTAAAATAATTTTCATTCTTAGAATTGGGTTTATATATTTTGTCGCGAGAGAGTTTTACCTATCCAGATTTAAGGAGAAAAAGAACAAATATGTTTGGTTTATTATTATCGCTTTTTTTGGTTGTTTTGATTACTTATTTCATCTGGCGTTCAAAAGAAGACTTGTTTTAAAAAAAGGTTTAAACCGCAATTCAATCCTCGATAAAGTTTAATTTAACTTAATGGCTGGTATCTATATCCATATTCCCTTTTGTAAGCAGGCATGTTATTATTGCGATTTTCATTTTTCTACGTCATTAAAAAAGAAAAATACACTTATTAGTGCACTTATAAAAGAACTAAAACTGCGCAAGGATGAATTAAAGGAAACACCTATTGAGACCATTTATTTTGGTGGAGGTACACCGTCAATTCTTTCTAATGAGGAGTTACAATTATTAATTGATTCGGTTTATGAAAATTATAAGGTTATTTCATGCCCAGAAATTACATTAGAAGCCAATCCTGATGATTTACATAAAGATCGAATAATTGAATTATCAAAAAGCCCAATCAATAGGTTGTCCATTGGAATCCAATCTTTCTTCGAAAAAGACCTTAAACTAATGAATAGAGCACACAATGCCGATGAAGCAAGAAGCTGCATTGAAGTGGCAAAAAAGTATTTTAGTAATATCTCTATAGACTTAATTTACGGTATTCAAGGTGCAACGAACGAGCAATGGATAAAGAACATTGAAATAGCACTAAATTTTGAAATATCTCATATCTCCAGCTATGCACTCACAGTTGAGCCAAAAACTGCATTAGCATCATTTATAGAGAAAGGAATAATTGAAGATGTAGATGATGAACAGGCACACCAACAGTTTTTGATATTAAAAGATAAACTAGAAGAGAGGGGATTTGTTCATTATGAATTGTCAAATTTTGGGAAAGAAGGTTTTTTCAGTAAAAATAACTCTGCCTATTGGCAGGGAAAATCTTATTTAGGTATTGGTCCGTCGGCACACTCTTTTAATGGGACTCAGCGAGGTTGGAATGTAAGAAACAACACCAAATATATTAACGCCTTAAATAAGGATGAGCTTCCAATAGAAATTGAAATATTAACCTTAACTGATCGCTATAATGAATATATAATGACCGGTTTACGGACTATTTGGGGCGTTTCATTAAAAAAGGTCGAGGAAGATTTTGGAAAATTATTTAAAGACTATTTAATTGAGCGAGCAGATATTTTTATAAATCAACATTTGTTGTATATTGATGATGGGCATATACGTGTCTCCCGAAAAGGACAATTTCTGAGTGATGGAATTTCATCAGAATTATTTAAATTAAACTTAGCGTGATTGCACAAATACTATTCAACTCTAGAAAACTGAAAATTGATCTAACCCAACCATTAGATATTTCTATACCAATACAATCAAGTGATAAAAATGTAAATGCCTGGTATATTGGACCACCTAAAATAGCACCAGAAATATATAACGGTACCACAATTAGTGTAGAAGAAGGTGCTTCGGTAAATTTTAATACGATCACTTTTAATCCTCATTCTCATGGTACTCATACGGAGACAGTTGGGCATATTACTAAAGAAAAATATTCAATAAATGAACATTTAAAACAATTCTTCTTTTTAGCTGAATTAATTAGCGTAGCACCAGAAAAAAAAGATGAGGACTATGTAATTTCAGCAAAGCAATTGCAATTTGCAATAGGCAATAAGAAGCGTGATGCGATAATTGTTAGAACTTTACCAAATACTAGGGAAAAAACATCTAAACAATATTCACATACAAATTGGACCTATTTTGAAGAAGATGCTATAAAACTTTTGGTGCGTAAAGGAATTAAACATCTACTTTTTGATTTGCCAAGTATAGATAAAGAAGAGAATGGTGGTGAATTGAGAGGTCATAATGTGTTTTGGAACACTAATGGAAGGTTAAGAAAAGAAGCTACAATTACTGAGTTTATCTACGTTTCTAATAAGATAGAAGATGGTATTTATATGCTTAATTTACAAATTGCACCTTTTGATAATGACGCTTCTCCAAGCAAACCTATCTTATATAAAATTTTAGAATAACAAATGTGACGATACCTTAAAAGTAAGTGTCCTAATCATTATATATGGAAACATTTTTAATAATAATCATTAGCATATTAGTAACCTTAGGCATTGTTACAATTTATAGGCAATGGCGGTCAAAGCGCATAACAAACGCTCAATCTTTGTTGCTCTTAGATAAAGTAAAACGTGTCTGTAAATTTATTACCGTAGAAGGTGATTTCGCAGAAATTTATCATTACGAGGATGTAAAAGAGAAGTTTCTAAAACTTATTTCTAGTAAGAAGAAAGCACTAGTAGTAATAAATGCAAAAGCACACGTAGGTTTTGATTTTAGCAAGGTTAAAATGGCTACTAATACTAAGACTAAAACAGTTGTGCTTTCACACTTTCCTCAGCCAGAGGTATTGTCTATAGAAAGTGATATAAATTATTATGATAAGAAGGATGGTATGTTCAATAAGTTTGATGCTTCGGATCTAACAGAATTGCATACACAGGCCAAGGAACATATTAGAGAAAAAGTACCTGAAAGTGGTCTTTATAATGTTGCGAGAAAGGAAGCATTAGAAGCCATTCAACTTATAGAAAACTTGGTACAGACCATTGGTTGGACCTTGGACTATTCGGCTATAAAAATAGAAAATAAGGATAGTAAACTCCTAAAATGAATATAGAAGATTATAGAGATTATAGCATCGCAAAAAAGGAGGTGACTGAGCACTTTCCTTTTGATGATGATGTGCTAGTTTTTAAAGTCTGTAATAAAATGTTTGCTTTGGCGTCACTGTCAAAATGGGAAAAGGGAGAGGCCTTTATTAATCTAAAATGCAACCCGGAGTATGCACAAGAATTAAGAGCTGAATTTGAGAGTATTAAACCTGGCTAACATATACATAAACAACAGTGGAATAGTGTATACATTCATACAGGAGAACTACCACAGAAACTTATCTTTGATTTAATTGATCATTCTTGTAATATGATTTAACGAAAGCTTTCCAAAAAGGATAGAGATAATTTATTTTACTTACCTAAATTTTTTAAAAAAAGGTTAGTTGACAACCAACGATTTCAATTGTTGATTCAACGAAAATTACAAATATCGGGGTAGTTCAACATTAGAATTGTTTAACGAAAATTAATTAATCTCTTAACTCTAGAAAGCTAAATCTGTTTTTGTTATAATATCGTTTATGAATTAAAATGACTGGTAATAGAGGCTTTTTTATTAGGATGTACAGTTTGGTGATTAAATCAAAATATTTATAGAAAAATGCGACAAAAACCATCACAGAATATGTTATAGTCAAAATCTTCATTCAAGTACTAAATTCATTAAAATTTTAAGGCATTTAGATTTTACATACCAACTAGAACAGTTCATAAAAACTTCTGAAACAACAATATTGAATAAAAAAGTTTTAATAGAATTTGAACTAAATAAAATGAAAATTCAATTATCTGTTCTCAAGTTAGTAAAGTTGCTTAGTAAATCAGAAACAAAAGCCCCATAAAAATGTCTTTATTTGTAATTACTTATCGGCTTCCGGTTACTATACAACGACACTAAAAATCCAATAATCGAATGTTAATGGTAATTTGACTCCTTTAAGTTAAATTAGATGAACCAATTCAACAGTTTATTATGAAAAATTTAAATATCTTGCTAATAGAAGATGATATGATTGAAGTTATGAAACTAGACAGAGCAACAAAATCACTTGGGCTCAATCATAAAATTGAAAAGGCAAATAATGGAGAAGAGGCGTTGCAAAAGTTACAATATAAAGATAATTTACCTGATATTATTTTGTTAGATTTAAATATGCCTAAGATAAATGGCGTTGATTTTTTAAAGATTCTTAAGTCAGATGAGAACCTCAAGTATATACCAATAATTATTGTAACTACATCAAGCAACCAACGTGATTTATTGGAGTGTTATAAAATTGGAATTGCAGGTTACGTGTCGAAACCTTTAAAATATGAAGAATATGTTTCTAAAATTGATAAATTGTTGGCATATTGGAGTATAAATGAATTGATTAAAACATAATGAAAGGTATAATATTTACTGAATTTTTAGATCTCGTTGAAAAGAAATTTGGTATTGGTATGGTCGATAAAATTATCGCTCAGTCTGAGTTGAAATCTGCTGGGGCATATACTGCAGTGGGCACGTATGATTTTGGGGAGATGTTACAGTTAATGACTCATCTTAGCCATAATACAAGTCTGTCAATTGATGATTTACTTTTGGTTTATGCTGAGCATTTGTTTCATGCTTTAGTAAAATCTTACCCTGACCTGATAAGTCATTATGCTGACCCAATGACCCTATTGGCCTCTATTGAGAATCATATCCACATAGAGGTGAAAAAAATATACCCTGATGCTGAATTACCTACTTTCGTTGTAGAAGATTATAGTAAGGATAAAATGACTATAGTTTACAGGTCTGATAGAGCTTTATATATGCTTGGTAAAGGCTTAATGCATGAAACCTTTAAGTTGTTTGATGTACCAGTACAGATTGACTTTGAAAAATTGAATGATAAAGGTACAGAAGTACGGTTTTTCATTGAAAAGAAGGCATGGACCAGAATACAATAGACATTCTAAAACGTGCACTTCAGCGTGAGCGGAGGTCAAGGAAACAAGCTGAAGAAATTCTAGAGGCAAAGTCTGCTGAACTTTATTCTGCTAATAAGTTATTAGAGGCTTCATATAAGGAGTTGGAAGGACTATATTCACAAACCTCTTCACAATTACAGGGAGTTTTTGAAAGTATTGCAGATGCTTACGTTATTATGGATCTATGGGGTAACATTATCAAGATGAATCAAAGTGCTGTTCGTCTTTTGGGATTTAGGAGTAAAAAAGATGAGGGTCAATTATTGGAATTAGTCTCTCCTAGTGATGCTCACTTAGTTAAACCAACTTTTAAAACACTACTAAAAAAAGGAATTGTAAAAGATTTGAAGATTAATATAATTACAAATTCAAATGAGCATAAGTTAGTACATATAAATTTAAGTACAATCTATGAAAATGGGAAAGCAGTTGGAGCACAAGGAATTGTGCGAGATATAACATCTGAAAACAAATACCAAAATTTAATTGAATATGAAAGAAAAAAGTATAGCAGTATCATTGCTAATATGAATTTAGGTTTAATAGAGGTTAATAACAATGATGAAATATTGATGGTAAATCAAAGTTTTAAGGATATGTCGGGCTATGAGGAGCATGAATTATTAGGTCGTAAGTGTTCGAATATTTTCTTAGATGAGGAGGCTAAAATTAAGATGGCTAAGAAGATTAAAAAGAGATATTCTGGTAAATCAGATTCTTTTGAGATCGAGATTACAACAAAAAGTGGTGAATTGAAACAATGGTTGGTTAGTGGAGCACCTAATTATAATGATAAAGGTGAGGTTGTAGGATCTATAGGTATTCATTTTGATCTAACTGAAGCGAGGAGTAATTTGGATTTGTTACAACAAAAAACAGAGCAATTGGATATTATTTTTGAAAATGCATCTATGGGTATTGTACTCAGTAGAAATGATACTATTCTGAAATGTAATTCAACATTTGCTCAAATGCTTAATTATGAAAAATCAGAATTAGAAGGCGGTCATTATTTATCCATTACTACGGAAGAAGATAGACTTAAAAGTCAGAGTTATGTAGCTCGTATGGAAAAGGGTGAATTGGACAATTTTACTTTAAACAAAAGATATTTAAAAAAGGATGGTTCTAAAATATGGTCAAAAACAATCGTTACTAGTGTTAAAGGTCCAGGAAATTTACCTTACCACATAGCACTTATTGAGGATATTACAGATGAAAGAAATAAGTCTTTAATATTTAAGATGTTAAATAATCTAACCACTTCAATTTTAGGTAAAATTGATATAAATGAAATCGCTTGGGAAATTGTTAATATTTTGGCAAATTATCTAGAATCCAGTGATTGTATTATCTATGTTGTTGATTGGGAAAAGAATTGTTTAGAACAAATTGCGGCATATGGTAATAAAATAGATAAATCTAAAAATATAGTTAATAAATTGACTATACCAATTGGAGAAGGAATAGTTGGACGTGTAGCTGTTACAGGGAAATCAGAATTAATAGGAGATACAACTAAAGACCCAAATTATATAACCGATGATAAACTAAGAATGTCTGAGATTACTGTGCCAATCATAAGAAACAATAAAGTAATCGGTGTTATCGATTCAGAATATGAAGATAAAAACTATTTTAATTCTGAGCATTTAAAAACTTTAGAAAGTGTAGCTAGTATTGTCGGAATACAGTTAGAAACAGCTGTGAATATACGAAAAAGAGAAAAAGCAGAGGCTATAAATAAGGAGTTGCTAAAACAATTAACTAATAGTAATAATGAGCTTCAGGAATATGCACATGTAGTGTCTCATGATCTTAAATCTCCATTAAGAAGTATTGATGCTCTTATTGCTTGGTTAAAAGAAGATAATAATGATAATTTGGATGAAACTAGTCTTAAAAATTTATCCTTAATTGAAATCACTCTCGAAAAAATGGAGCAATTGATAACAGATGTTCTTAATTATTCAAGTGTATCAGAGATTAACAGGCAAAACGAAATTTTTAGTTCTCAAGAATTAGTTGATGATGTACTAAAGATATTATTTATTCCAAAACATATCAAAATCCATATTAGTAAAGATCTTCCAATTATTAATGGAGATAAAACCAAAATTCAACAAGTTTTTATAAACTTAATAAGTAATGCAATAAAATATAATGATAAGGAGGAAGGTATAATAAAAATTAATACTGACGAAACATCAAGTCACTACCTGTTCTCTGTATCAGATAATGGTATTGGAATTGATGAAAAATATCATGATAAAGTTTTTAAATTATTTCACTCGCTTGAAACAAGACATGATTCAACAGGTATAGGCTTATCTGTGGTCAAGAAAATAGTTGGTTTACACAACGGGCAGATTTGGCTGGAAAGTGAATTAGGTATTGGCTCAACTTTTCATTTTTCAATAAAAAAATAGAAATGGAAAAACCTAATTTATCATATATCTGCAGTATGTCTGGTGGAAATAAAGAATTTGAGCAAAAACTCATACAGATAATCAAAAATGAATTTCCAACTGAAAAGAAAAAATATTTAAATTATCTAAAGGTCGGAGATTATAAACGGGCTGCCGAAAAAGTGCATAAGATTAAGCATAAAATTAGTATTTTGGGACTTGCAAAAAGTTATAGGCTTACAGTCAATTACGAAAATAATTTAATTGACAATAAAACAGTGGGACAAAAGGATTTTGAGGATGTTTTACAAATTATAACTGATTTTTTAGAGACGCTTTAATTTAACTTTATGAATTCTATTATTATTGATGATGAGGCTACAGCAAGAGCTATCATATCGCAACTTTGCACTAACATTACAGAATTAACTGTTCTAGAAGAATTTCCTAATGCAATTCAAGCTATAAAGTATATAAACCAAAACGATGTAGATCTTATTTTTTTAGATATTCATATGCCAGATTTTACAGGTTTTGATTTCATTGATTCTTTAAAAAATCCTCCAAAAATTATTCTAACAACGTCTGATTCTAATTTTGCAATCCAAGCTTTTGAGTATGATTGTATTGTAGATTATCTCATAAAACCAGTTGGCTTGGACCGGTTCATGAAGGCTATTGAAAAAGCAAAATCAATTAAATCCGCAATTAAAGTCAAAACTGCATCAGGAAAGGTAGAAACCAGTTCTGGAAATGACCTTTATGTAAATATTGATAGGCGTCTAATAAAAATAGACGTAACAAGTATTTATCTTGTGGAGGCAAAAGGAGATTATATTCATGTTAAAACGGAAAACAAAAACTATACTGTTCATTCTTCTTTGAAAAAAATAGAGGAGAAGTTACCGGGCAATCTATTTCTCAAAGTACATCGTTCTTACATAATTAATGTAGATAAAATTATTGATATTGAGGATAACAGTGTATTGATTAAAAAAGACGTAATTCCTGTTAGTCGTTCTAAGCGACCAGAGTTAATGAAGCGATTAAATTTACTGTAGAATTACCATTAGTCGACACTTAAAGGTAAACCATCGATATATAAAGGTCAAACATCTAATACCAGAAAATAATTATAAGACTTCATTTAAATTTAAACTTATTTTCCTGAGAATGGTATTAATAGCAAAAAAGAGGCTTTAGAGAAATCTATAGCCTTTTTGGTTTAATTTGTTATATAAAGAGTATTTAACTTTCAGACCAGATTTGGTTTTTACTACCCTCAGATTTTCCAAGCTTTTTAATATTACTAACTTTCTTTACTGAGGTAATATTTTTCTTTATTGTTTTAAAACTGGATTTTTATTCAATACACGCTATCGGCATTGATTTGTGAAATGAACATTAATTTATTCTCACAAAACAAAATATAAATGCTCATTCGTCTATACTAATTGTTTGTCTGTCGAAATTTGACAAACAAAAAGTTTCATCGAATCTAAGTTTGTCTAAAAATTAATCATAAAATAATTTAATTATGAAAATTGCAATAGTAGGTAGTGGATACGTTGGATGAGTTACAGATGGGACAATATTTCCGTGCTCTTTTTAAGGTTTATATAGGCTATAATTAAACGAGAATAATGAATATGATAGTGTTCGGATTTGTGGGGATAATTTACCTTTTTATCCCACTTCTATGACATTTGATTCTAATCAAGATTTATGGTTGGCTAATAATGGTTCGAGTTCAGATTTAATCATAATAGATGCAGTAACAGGTGGCTGGGAATATGATATGGCATTAACGCAAACAACAAAAATGATTTTGGAAGAACAATTAATGATTTAACCATTTTTAGAATTTTTTCAAATGACCCCAATTAAACTGATATTGATGGTGATGGTATTGTTGATAATGATGATACTTATCCAAAGGATCCTGATGTAGCTTATGAAGTTTTTACTCCTAGTAAATATGGTAAGGGTAGTTTTGTATTTGAAGACTTGTGGCCGTCTGGTGGTGATTATGACTTTAATCATGTGGCTTTAAATCATAAAGAAATAGCATTATTGAACTCAGATAATTTATTGGAACATACAAGCACGGCGAAGCTCGGTGAGTCTCCATTCAAACCATTTTTAATGGCTAATAAAGTAAGAGAGTATGAAATTCACCGTCCTTATAATACAACAACTCATCTGGGTCAAAATTTAGTAGAAACTAGTGGAATGCATGTAGATGCTGATGGTAATTATATATCCGATATTGGTTATCCTTAGGCATTAAGTATAATTCATGATTTCGAAGAACCTAAGGAATCAGTAAGAATTTATGATGCCAATAACTTTTTTAATGATTGGGCTACTTCTAGAGGTAATAATCATAAAGATTGGTACGAGGATAATCCAGGAAATAGAAATGTTAATTTACTAAAAGATTAATTGTTTGTTTTTGAAAAATATTTTTACTGAAATATAGAATTTATAAGATTAATCTTTATCCTTGGTCTTTTTATTAAACAAAAATCCTAAAGGAAAAATGAATACTAAAAACAAATACTTGCCAGTTGCGATACCATAAATTGTAATTAAGGCAAGGATAGTAAAAAGTGTTATTTTGTAATTATATTTCATAAAATATCAATTGCTTGTATGTGCAGTTTATCGACAAAAACGGTATGCTTACTCAACTAATCAAATCAATATTACAGTTTGTCGATTTTATCCTACTCCCTTTTTAAATTATTACGATATTTAAGTATTCCCTCTAAAGATTATTAGCACCGAATTTACTGATTAATAGCCCTAAATTAATATTAATGAATTAACAATTATGTATTATGGATTTACAAATTACTAGTTACAATAACCGCTATAGAATCAAAGGGACTTTAAACAAATTAAGTTTGAAGACGTTCAATACTCACTTCTCAAATATATTTCATAAGCTTGATGATGTTATCATTAATATCGAGCAAATTGAAAGTATTGATAGAGCAGGTGTCATGGCTCTCGCAAAACTTCATAATGAATCCATTAATAGATCAAAAAAATTATCAATTATCGGTTTAGGTTGTAAAGAATTATACGATCATTTTAAATCTGAAGAACAAACAAATACAGCTTCATTACCTACGGGTTCTATTGTTGCTGCCTAATTAATTTATAGCTTTTTAAATGTAAAGTGCAGTACAGTCCGCTTTTGGTGACAGATAAGTGGCTTTATTGCACTTTATTTTTTAGCAAGACATATCGGCAACTATTTTCCATTCTCCATTTATTTGTTTAAAAATTATTATGAATATGCCTTCTGCATCACCTATTTCACGCTTTAAATGGTACTCTCCCATTACCCAATAGTTATTGCCTTCAATTATAGAAATATCATTAATAACAAAGTTTAGAGTTCCTGTTTCACGCTTTGTTGGATATCTCTTTTTATAGTTTGCTAAAGTTTGATCCCAGCCTAATGTTAAGCCACTTGCACCATAAAACTTTAATTGGTCGCTTTTCCAATAACCATCCATAAAACCTTCGAGATCATGTTTATTCCATGCAGTTACTTGCTTCTCTAATACAAGTCTAATACCGGCTTCGGCTAGTTCATAGTCTGTAGATTCTTCAGCAGTAGAGTTGATATCAGCTTTTACACTAATACAGCTTGTAAATAATAATGTAATAAGAAGACTGTAGAGTAATTTCATAAGATTGAAGTTTTATTTCAATCCTAAAAATAACAACTAATTACTTAAAGTGCAGATTTTTGATTTTTAAAAAATGAATCGGCTTGCAGTTGCATAAGTTCTCGCGCTTTTTTGCGCTTATAGTTCGTTACCTCTTCCTCGTCTGCGATTTCTGTATATACCTTGTTGTTAATATCATTATCGGTTTTAAGAAGCAATTTACGTTCTGCAACCTTTCGAATGGTCCAAGTTTTTACGGTAGTCTCTACATCTTCTAGCCTAAAGTCATATTCACCTTTTGATGAAATTAGTTTGGCGAAAATGGGAGAGGTTTCAATAGCTAAAAACAGCAAGAAAATAAAAAATGAGGGTAACCATGGTAATTCGCCTAAAGCATTGACACGTGCCATTAAACCATCAAAATTATCTATAATTGGTTGCGAATCGCTAACATTTGCCTTGTATTCGCCTTGTAAACTAAGTATTTCACTTTCTAAAGCCGTTATCTTGGCCTTATTATCAGTTTTTAATTGCTGTAATTCTACTCGTGCAGCATCATGCTTTTCACGTTTTTCTTTGTAAACAGGACCTTTACCCAATAACATTGTGCCAGCAGTACCTTCTGCCTCAGAAATGAATGTGTCATATAAAGCATTGACTTCTGTTTCTTTAGTATCTACTTCTGATTGTAGCATACTAATCTGACTCTGTAAATCTGTAATTTTTGGATTGTATTGTTCAGCTATTTGATTTTGATTAGACAGTGTCAATTCGTTTTTTTGTTCTAACAAAACATGATTGATTTCTTTTTCGAAAATTTTCAATTCTAAAGGCTTGGAGATAACAACGGCTATAATAATAGCTAAGAGAAACCTAGGGGTGGCCTGAAGAAATTCATCTATGGCACTATCACGATTTTTAATCGTCGATATGATATACCGATCTAGATTAAAAATTAAAAGGCCCCAAATGAAACCAAAGAAAATGGATGTGAATAAATTATCAAATACGGTATAAAGGGCATAACTCGCAGCGATTGCAGCCATTAAAGCTGTAAAGAATACTGTAGCTCCAATACCTGCATATTTATTTTGTTCGCCATTAGAGCATTCCTCTAAAATTTGGGTATCCGCTCCTGAACAAAGGATAAAGAAATTTTTGAGCATGATGATTTTGATTGATGTATAGGATATTAGAACGCTAAAAATGCGATAATGTTACACTTTTGGAAGAAATTTAGTTTTTAAGGTCAATAAGTTCATTTGATCAAATGCTTATATTTGAATGATGCCAATAAAAATAATATAAGTTATGCACAGAACAATACTTTTAATCATAGTATTAACATTAAGCGTAAGTTCAGCTCAGTCGCAGTCTATTCAAGATTTAATGAATCAGGTGAATACCTCGAACCTAGATGCTATGATTAAGGAATTGAGCGGTGAAGAGGCTGCCATAATTAATGGAACTAATCAGACGATAACGAATCGCGTACATAGTAATAATGACTTGGCAACAACATATATTCAGGAACGTCTTGAGGCATTACCCAACCTTAGCGTTGAGATTCAAAATTTTAATTCTACAGGGAAAAATGTTATAGCAACACAATTGGGTACAACAAACCCTGAAAACATTTATATGATATGTGCACATTATGATTCTGTAACGACCTATTGTGCAGATGATAATGCCACAGGTGTTGCGGCAGTTATTGAAATTGCAAGAATTTTATCAAGCCAATGTACTGATAACACAATCATTTATGCATTATGGGATGAAGAAGAAATAGGCTTGTTAGGTGCTAACTTTTATGCACAACAAGCAGCAGATGAATCTGGTGGAAATACTAGAGATAATATCTTAGCCGTAGTTAATATGGATATGATTGGTTACGACGGTGATGCACCAGGAACGCTTGGTGATAATGATTTTGATATTGATGTAAGAAACGTGGCAAATTCTATTATTATTAAAGACGATCTCCTTGATATTTTGAACAGTTATACCTTTGACCTAAACCCAATTGTTGTAGATCCAGGGACTACGGCGAGTGATCATTCTCGATTTTGGAACCAAGGCTATTCGGCAGTTTTAGTGGGTGAATCTTGGGAAACAAACGATCAAACTCCAGACTACCATACATCAAATGACAGGTCTGAAGATATTGATTTACCGTATATGGCCGAACTTACAAAGTTGGTATTGGCCTATACTGCAACTAAAGCAAATCTAATAGCAATTGATAATACGGTAACTGAAAATCCAGCCAGTCTAGTTTCTAATGAATCCTCTGGATCATATCAGTGGTATAACTGTGATACTGATTCACCAATCAACGGAGCGACATCTCAAACATTTTCACCAACTGTAGATGGAAATTATTCAGTTGAGGTTAGTAATGGTGATTGCTCAGAAGTTAGCCCGTGTGTTTCATTTACGGCATTGTCAACAGATGAATTTGCGAGTAATGAATTAAGAGTTTATCCAAATCCTGTAACTTCACTACTAAAGATTGAAAATTATTTTGAAGCAGATTTAAGAATTACAATTAATGATATCTCTGGTAAGGAGATAAACGTCATCAATTCTAGTCTTCCCAATATCACAGTTGATTTCTCATCCTTGCCAAAAGGGGTTTACTTTATAAATTTTAATACGGAATCAAAATCTTCCTCTTATAAAATAGTTAAGGAGTAAAATCAGCTTTTTAATTCAGTGTAATATTTGTAGAACCATGGAATGGTTTCAATTCCTTTGAGGTAATTTCCAATACCAAAATGTTCATTTGGCGAATGTATGGCATCACTGTCTAAACCAAATCCCATTAATATGGTTTTGCTACCAAGTTCTTGTTCAAACAAGGCTACAATTGGAATACTCCCTCCACTTCGCTCAGGGATTGGTGTCATACTAAATGTTTTTTCATATGCCATGGAAGCGGCTTTGTAACCATCAAAATTCGTTGGAGTGACATAACCTTGGCCACCATGATGTGGCGTCACCTTAACCTTAACACCAGCTGGAGCAATATTTTCAAAATGCGATTTAAAAAGTTCTGTGATTTCTTCCCAATCTTGATGTGGTACCAGACGCATTGAGATTTTTGCATAGGCTTTACTTGCAATAACAGTTTTAGCACCTTCACCAATATAACCTCCCCAAATACCATTTACATCTAACGTAGGACGTATCGAGTTTCGTTCGTTTGTTGTGTATCCTTTCTCACCATAAACAGCATCAATATCTATAGCCTTTTTATAAGCATCTAGTGAAAAAGGAGCCTTAGCCATTTCAGCGCGTTCTTCATCAGATAGATTTTCTACCTTATCATAAAAACCTGGTATTGTTATATGATTATTTTCATCATGAAGTGAAGCAATCATTTTGGTTAAAATATTGATAGGGTTTGCCACAGCACCACCATACAAGCCTGAATGTAAATCTCTATTAGGACCTGTCACTTCAACTTCAACATAACTTAAACCTCTAAGACCTGTTGTAATAGATGGAATGTTTTTAGCGATCATTCCGGTATCAGAAATTAAAATGACATCATTTTTTAGTTTTTCTCTGTTTGAAGCCACAAACTTCCCAAGATTGGCACTACCAACTTCTTCTTCACCTTCTATCATAAACTTAACATTACATGGCAATTCATTTTGCGATGTCATATATTCCATGGCTTTCACATGCATATATACTTGTCCCTTATCATCACTGGCACCGCGTGCAAAAATAGCACCTTCAGGATGAAGTTCTGTTTTTTGAATTACAGGTTCAAATGGTGGTGAATTCCAAAGGTCAAGAGGGTCAGGTGGTTGTACATCATAATGACCATAAACAAGTACTGTTGGTAAATTCTTATCAATTATTTTTTCGCCATATACGATAGGATAACCGTCGGTTTCACAAATTTCTACATGGTCACAACCAGCTTTTTCTAAACTGGTTTTTATAACTCTAGCAGTTTTCAAAACATCATCTTTATATGCAGAATCTGCACTAATTGAAGGTATTTTCAATAAATCGATAAGTTCATTTAAAAAACGGTCTTTGTTGTCCGAAATATATGATTGAATAGATTGCATAATTGTTGTTATGGTTTATAACAAAAATAAGAAATCCAGCACCAATATTTTCTTAATTGAAAGCTATTTGAATATTGAAAGTATTGTTTATATTTGCAATCCTAATTTGCGGGCGTGGTGGAATTGGTAGACACGCTAGACTTAGGATCTAGTGCCGCGAGGTGTGCGAGTTCGAGTCTCGCCGCCCGCACCAAGTTAGAAAAAGCTTCTCATTTTTGAGAGGCTTTTTTATTTTTTAATTCAACGCGTCGCATAGGCATGCCATCAATTAAGGCAAACAAATCTCCTTTTGGTGTATAACTCAGTATTTGTTTCCCATTTATTAGAATTCAGTTGATATTTTGAAGGCGTAATTTTAAATAAAATTAATTTGCGTTCTACTAATTCTTGTAGGTCCTTTTCTAAAGTATTTATTTGTTTATTGAAAATTTCTGAATCCTCATTTTTAGAAATTATAAGTATAATTCGATTCTTCCATTTATAGTCATCTACATTTTGACCGAAAACTTCCACAGAAGAAATTAGTGAAATAATAATCACCAATACAAAAGTAGTTCTATCAATATTGCAAGACCCTTTATTCATCAAATGCGTTAGTATAAAAATTGATACCTTCTGTAGCCTTTCCCGAATGGTCGAATAGTGTAGCATTATCCCAATGAGAACCTTGAGCCCATTGTGTAAAACAGTTAGTTGAAACCCATGCTGGCTCCCAATAAACCAATCCTTGACCACCAGCAGTCTTAACAATGTTATAAAGCTGATTTAAATAATCTAGTTGTCCTTGTCCTGAAGCAGGAAAGTTATTTGTTAGCGCATCTTCTCCCAAAATATTATTCGCACTATCTGCATTGTCTAAGGTAAAGGGGTAGGCCGTCTCCACAATCATTAATTTTTTATGATATGTATTAATTAAAGTGCTTAAAGGAATATGTACTTCATTTAGTTCATATTGAGACCAGATAGGATAGTACGATAGGCCAATCCAGTCAAAATCTGACACACCATTTGACGTAGCTTCCTCAAACCACCATAGTCCATTTTCAGGCTGTGCAATGTGCAACATCACTTCGATGTTCTTGTTTCTTACGCCAGAAATATCACGTACGGCCTGTATTCCTTTATTAATTAAGTGTGAATTTCTTTGCCAATCTAAAGGGTCATTTTCTTCATCCTCCTGCAAAATCATCGTATTAATTTCATTGCCAACTTGTACAATATCTGGCAACAAGTCCTCCTGGGATAATTCATTTAAGGTGTTGTATGTATAATTATACAGGAGTTCACCTAAAGCCTGAGTATTATTAACCTCACTTTGCCAAGCTCGCGGGATTAATTGCCTAGAAGGATCTGCCCAAGTATCACTATAATGAAAATCTAGTAAAACTTTCATATTTGCGTTTTTAGCACGTTGAATGGCTTTTTTTACATCACTATAATTAGAATAATATGTCCAATCAGGATTGTGCCATAATCTTAATCTAACTAGATTAGCACCCATTTGCTCAAATATAGAATAGACTTCTTTTTCATCGCCATCTTGGTCTTTATAGATTGCACCACAATCCTCCAATTCATTTACATATGAGAGGTCTGCGCCAAAATAAAATTCTATTGAATCATTCTCAGAGTTATTATTCTCTTCTTGATTTTCACTTTCACACGATGCACAAGAAATAACAAGAAATGATACTACAAATAATTGAATTATACAGAAAGTAGCGTGACGCATTAAATGATGAATTATAAAATTATTTGATTAGTACTTTCGCTAATTTAAACAAAAAAGACCTCTAAAATAGAAGCCTTTTAAAATCAATAAAATTAAGGAGATTAGAGTTTTACTAATTTAGTTGTCATTAATTGATTGTTGCTATTTTCAACTTTAAGTATATACATTCCACTGTTTAAATTAGAAATATCGAATATATCAGTACGTGTAAATGAACCATTAAATTTCTTTACCATTTTACCTGATAAGTCATAAATTTCAATCGTGGATACATTCATATTTACACTAAAAGCTGATGCTGTAGGATTAGGGTAAATACTAAATTTTGTAAATGACTCATCGTTAATACTTAATGAAGCTACAGGTTGATTACCAAGAATTCTAAATTGACCTGCAGGAATTGAAATTGACGTTGTTGAATTGTCTACTGTTGTACTTCCTGTGTTATCCATTAAATCATACCATGTTGAAGTAACACCTCCAGGGAAACTTGTGCTAATGTTTTGAGATGTTAAATCAAAGTTTGCCAAAATGATAACGTTACGTAATTCTGAAGTTGGGATACTCGTATCAAAAATATCAATACGAGGAGTGAAGCTTCCTGAATTAATTGTGTAATTGCCTTCAAAAACAGGCATATTAATTTTTAAAGCATGCAGTCTGGACCAATCATCATAAATCTGACCTCTAATGGCATCTGAAAGCCAGTTATTTGTCCATTGAGGTTGTGGCTTAGTATCTAATTTACAATCACCAATACCATCACCATCATCACCTGGGAAGTTGGTAGTGCCATTATTACAAGTGAAAATTGAATTTTCCATACCGCGTTCTCCAAAATGCCAAATCATCTTTGGTCCTGGTACCATTACTGATACAGCACCTAGTGCAGACATCCGTGACAAGGCGGTATTTAAATCTTGCACATTATGACTTCCATTACTAGTATTTCCAAAAGCCAAATTTTTATACATTAGACGTTCTTCATCATGACTCTCTGGGTAGCCAACAACACGTGGGCCATTGAATGTTGATCTCGATTCATGACCAATACCATCAATATTTTTATTTCCATTTTGACCCATAGTTAATTCATTATAAGGATCTGTCATTTTCCCCCACATCATTACACCTTTTCCTTCAGCCAAACGGTAGTTTGCCCACTCTTTTTCTTCATTTTCACTTCCCAGGTGCTCAAAAATAGAATAGTGGTCAGGATCAATAGCCCATATATGATCAATGTATTCTTTGAGCACGTCAATTCTGTCCTGCTGGTAATTTTGAGTACAATCAAAATCACCATCATAAGTACCGTCACCACAGTTTTGGGTAAATCCTTTAGTTAGGTCCCAACGGAATCCATCTATTTTATATTCTTCAACCCAATATGCTATGACTTGTTTGACATAGTCTCTAGTAAAGGTAGAACTGTGATCAAAATCATTACCTACACTAAAAGCATGTTGTGGAAAAATATTAAAGTATGGATTTTCAGTTGAAGGACCACCCCAACCATCACCATCTGGATCGTCCATCCACATACGTACTAATGAATTTCTACCAAAGGCATGGTTAAAAGCAATATCTAAAATAATCGCTATACCATTTTGATGGCATACATCTACAAGCTCCTTGAATTTATTTGGTGTACCGTAATATTTGTCTAATGCCATATGGAATGCTGTGTTATAACCCCAACTTTCGTTACCTTCAAATTCCATAACTGGCATTAATTCAATAGCATTTATATTTAAATTTTTAAAGTAATCTATCCGATCTATAATATCTTGATAGTTGCGGTTAGTATCAAAATCTCTTACTAAAACTTCATAAATAATCAAGTCCTCTTCATTAGGCTTAACAAAGTTAGGTACCTGCCAATTGTATGGTGTTTGTCCAGTCTGTAAAACAGTGACTTCTCGCTCTTGTCCTTCTGGATAAGTTGGAATATTCGGGTAAGAACTATTAAGAATAAATGGATCATCAAAAGGCGATAGAACTAATGTTGAATAAGGATCTGCAACCTTAACTAAACTAGGGGAGTTTGCTATAGGACTTGTGTCAAAAACCCAATATTGATAAGTTTCTATTTGTCCATCTGTTAACCCATTTAGTTCCAACCAAAATTTATTAGAGGAAGGATCTTTTTTCATCACATCACTATTACCTGGTGTATAGTTGTTCCAGCTTCCAGCTACTTGAATAAAATCTTTATCTGGAGCTGTTAAAACTAAAGTGGCTTTAGTATGATCAGCGTCATAATTTATTCCATCTAATAGTTCTGAAGGAAGTGCTTCTTCCGTTACTGTAGGTATCACAAAAACCTCTAATGTGGCTTCTCCAGATTCCGAATTATTAGGAGAAGGAGGCCTACCTACAACTCTGACAATTCCGTATTCTGTAATATTAGTGATTTGGCCATTGCAACTCGGAAATCCACAATTACCTGTATCAACTAAAATATCATTAAAGTAAATTTCAAATGAGCCTTGCACCGTAGTTGCACCTTGAAAATTGATATATGATAATATGGATAAATTATCTCCTGAATTAATGAAAACTTGATCAGTTGAAGGATTGATAATTTCAATAACTACACGTCCTACATCTTGAAAATTATCACTGCTTTGATTACTTCCATCTTGGGATTTTATTAGGAAACCAATTGTCGCTATATCAGTATTATTGAAAAAATCAGTTGGTAGACCAAAATCATAAGTATATGTACCGTCACCATTATTGGTGAATTTTGCAGTTTCTGGAGAATTACCAAAGTCATTTCCTGTTGCTGTTGGGTTATTAAATTGAGTACCGTTTTTATCTATATGCCAAGCCCATAAGTAAATTTCTGAAACGCCCCATTCTGCGGAAGGATCAAAATTCGAAACTGTGAGGGTAACGCTCTCATCTTCATTAAAAAATTGAGGATTCCATGTAAAAGTTTGTGCACTTATTAAGTAGATACTAAAAAAGAAAACAAAGGTTATTTGATATTGTAGATTTTTATTCATAGTATAAAAGTTAAAAAGGCTATGTCATAAAAACATAGCCTTTATCAATTTAAATTAATTGTATTTAGATTGTTAGGCTACTACTCTAAAGTAATTGTTTTATTCAAGGTATCTATTGTAGTGTAGTATTGCCCTGTTGTACCAATAAATCTAAAGTTAGAGTCTCCATCTTGTGCATTTTCAAAGTTTACATCGATTGTATAACCTTCACCTTCAAAATGAGGGTAATTTAATCCTGAACCCCAATCTGTAGCAGTTGTAAAGAATCTAAAGTTAGCATCACCTTCAGCCAGATAATTAACCCAACCAGAATATATACCATCTCCTTCACACATTAATTGTACTGGAGTGTCCCAAGACCACCCTGCATCGGTTAAACCAGCGCCAACAGCCCACATTTGATCTAGGTCACAGTTACCCTGTGGTGTTGGATCATCAAGTGTGATAGTCTTATTTAAGGCATCCACAGTTAAAAAATACTTACCAGATGGCCCAGTGAATAAGAAATTGTTGTCACCATCCATAGCATCTTCAAACATTGGGTCTATTGTGTATCCTTGATCTATAAATCCTGGGTAGTTAATTCCAGATCCCCAATCCGTTTCGGTTGTGAAGAATCTGAAATTACCATCTCCATCAACGTTATTTCTTAAGTCAACATTTACAGTGTAAATATTTGTTCCTGTACAGACAGCTTTTTGAGGTGTTGCCCAATCCCAACCTGTAAATTTAACTGCTGCTCCAACCATGAAGTATTGATCTAAATCACAAACAGCTTGTTCTTCACCAGTTACTTCTAACATTACTAAATTTAGTACTTGTGATGCTCCAAAATTTTCTAATCCACCATCTCCAACAAAAGATCTCAGTCTAAAGTGAACCTCACCTGTGCTTGGTGCAGGTGTATTCGGGTCTGAATCCAATCCAAGCTGTGCGGCATAAGAAAGCATATCTCCTATAGTAATTGAAATTTCATTACCTGTTGTTGCACCAATGGTTTCAGAATCCGTAAAATCCCCTGAATTAGACTTCTGTAATTGATAGGTAATATTTGTTGGGACATCTACATCAGCATTATCCCAAGTGAAACGCTCCGCTAAATTAGCTGCTGTTTGGGGTGTCAATAGATATTCAGAAGAAAAGTTATTTGTAAAAGACAAATCTCCAGTATTATCTGTTGTAAAAACTACATCATCTTCCGTTTCACAACTATTAAAGCTTATTAAGGCAAAGATGAAAAGGCCTAAAATTGAAATTTTTTTCATTTTTATTTATCGTGTTAATTAGTATCCTGGGTTTTGAGTTAAATTGGTATTAATACCTAAGTCTGTTGCAGGTATTGGCATAAGATCTCTGAAAGAGTCAGTAGTAGTTCCTTGAGGCACATTACCTTTCCATTGCCAAATACCTTGGTCTGAAAACTCACCAAACCTGATTAAATCAGTTCTTCGATGTGCTTCAAAAAATAGTTCTCTTGAGCGTTCATCAATAATGAAATCTAGAGTTAAATCAGATTCAGAAATATTACCACCTGTATTTCCATAAGCACGTTGTCTTATTTCGTTGATATAATCAACTGCAGTACTGGTAGAACCACCACCACCTCTTAAGACGGCTTCTGCATACATTAAATAGGCATCAGCTAATCTAAACATTGGGAAATCAATATCTGTATGATCACCAGAGGCGTCCGAACCAGGATTACCGTCTACATCTACATTTCTGTATTTTGCAACTGCATATCCTTGATTAAATGGACCTACTTCTTCGATATCTTTATTCTGACCATCAGTATATAATAACTCACGTCCATCTACAGAATCAATGGAATATATCAATGTATTTAGATCAAGAGTTACTTTATAAGTACCTGCCATAACGGGAATATTAGGTCCATCTTGAGAAAGCGCATTAGGATTTGTGCTACTTGGGTCAAGACCATAGTTTAAAGACCAATCATTGTTAAATCTAAACTTCATTTCTCCATCAATGAAAGTAATGTACCCTTGGTATACGTTAGTATCAATCTCTGCCATCGGAATGTCTGGGCCATCCCATCCATTCGGTGTGCCACTACCAATAAGCCCCCAATCAGACAAAGGTCCGATGGCACTTGTAGCGACAGCTGGATCAAAATCATCTAAACTAAATTGATCCACAAAGGTTGGAGTTGTTCTTACACCAAACCAACCACCATTAATACCAAAGTCAGCAGGATCCATTGTTCCTCCAACAGGTGCATGTACTAAGAACGTCATACCACCAAAAGCTTGGGTTCTTAAACCATCAAAAGGAATGGTGAAAATAACCTCGTCTTGTGCACCATTAGAATCATTATCTGCTAAGAATGAATGATAATATGGAATTTGAGGAATGGTATATCCTTCACCAATTATATTGTTTATTTGAGTAATAACGTCAGCATAACGAGATGCACCAGTGTAAACCTCGGCGTTCAAGTATATTTTTGCTAAAACCATCTGAGCCGCAGCTCTATCTGCTCTACCATATTCGTTTTGACGTGGCGCAACCATATCATCCAGAATATCTAATAATTCTGTTTCGATAAAATCAAATAAATCAGCACGTTGAATCTGCTCAGGTAAAAATGCTCCTGTTGGATCATCTTCTGTTACAAATGGTGGATTTGCAAATAAATCCATAGCGTGCCAGTAAGTCAATGCCCGCATAAATCGAGCTTCGGCTCTATAGGTTTGAATTTCTGTTCTTAAACTAGCTTCAACCCCTCGGCTATCTAATTTATCATCCGTAGTTTGTCTTAAGAACTCATTACACAATGTTACTTGATACATTAATCTTGTATACATTGTTCTAATAAATTCATTACCTGACGTCCATACTTGACCATGTAAGTCTTGAATTGTACCGTCATTCCAACCAATAATCGCCTCATCAGTTGTAAGTTCTTGCATTTTCCAATATAATCTTAAATAGTTGGAAAATCCTTCATCTAAACCAGCGAGATCAGGCGCACCTGCAGGTCCTTGCTGTCCACTTAAAGATATACCCGCATAAATTTTTGCTAGAAACTGCTCATATGCAGCAGGATCTTCAAACGCAGAATCGGCAGTAAGACGCTCATCTTCTGGCTGTAAGTCTAATCTATCTTCACACGATTGCATAAAGAATGCAAGTGTGATGATAAATAATAAACTTTTAATTGTTCTTAACATCATAGCTCTGTTGTTTATATAATTATTCATCATTTTTTAAAAGGTAAAATTTAATCCTAATACAACATCTCTAGTACGTGGATAGAAATTGTTTTCTATACCGTTTCCTATTTCTGGATCTAAACCATCATATTCAGTAATAACAAATAGGTTAGTAGCTGTTAATGATGCTCTTAACTTAACTTTTTCAAATGGAAGCGTATATCCAAGAGAAATATTATCTAATCTCACAAAATCGGCACGTTGTATGTATGCATCTGAGAATAAATTCTGTCCTGTGAAATTTGTGTCTAATACACTACTGTGTGCATTGGCATTATAACCTGGTTGCCCAACAATAGCATTTAAGTTACCTCGGTCTGAAGCCACGTTATTATAAATGTAGTTTCCAAAACTTCCTCTAAATGTGAAATTTAAATCTAAACTTTTATAACGGAAGTTATTAGTAAATCCAATAAATGCATCAGGTGTAGCTTTTTTGTAAGCTTGTCTGTCTGCTTCAGTAATTTGGTTGTCACCATTTACATCAACATAAGCACCCTCAATTGGGTTTCCATCATTGTCATAAACTTGTCTAAATACAAAGAATGTAGAAGGGTCGTATCCTGGTTTCCAGATTTGAATATTGTTACCAACACCACCTGAAATTCCTCCTGTTTGTATAAAGAAATTAGGATCATCACTTAAGCTTAACTTAGTGATTTCTTGCTCCTGGAATGTAACATTAAAGTTGGTATCCCAACCAAAGTCATCCTTTTGAGCAATAATTCCATTTAAACTAAACTCAATACCCTTACTTGTTATAGCACCAACATTTGTTGTGATTAAATCTGTAAGGTTAGAACCTGCAGGAACAGGTACAGTAGCTAAAAGGTCTTCAGTTTCTCTATAATAAGCATCAACTGTACCAGTTAATCTATTATTGAAAAGTCCAAAATCTAAAGCGACATTATACTGAGTTGTTTCTTCCCATTTTAAATTTTCATCAAATCCTTCCGGTCTTAATGTTTGAATAAAAATAGGTTCGCCATTTACATCAGTGCCAAACTGAATAAATGCTGAATTATTTCTAGAAGGTGTGTAAAGTCCTAAGTAACCGTAATTCTGTCCAATTTCTTGCTGACCAGTTACACCCCAACCAGCTCTTACTTTTAAGTTAGAGAAGAATGAATCTTGCATAAAATCTTCATTCATAACTTTCCAACCTAAAGAAACACCTGGGAAAGAACCCCAACGATTATCGTCACTGAATCTTGATGAGCCATCACGTCTAAAACTAGCTGAGATTAAATACTTGTCAGCTATATCGAAACTTGCTCTGGCAAAATAAGATTCTAAAGCATTTCTATTAATGTCAGTATCAATTGTTATATTAGGACCAGAGGCATTATCTATATTAGACTGAATATAAAATTCTTGGAAAGCATGACCAGCAGTAATATCTAACGTTGTGTTTATAGATTCAACATTTTTCTTGTAGTTAAAGAAAAAGTCTAATGCTGTGTTTCTGTTTAGTCCGTCTGAAAAACCTCTAAAAGCAAATGCATCTGGATTATTTGGATTTGCAGGTCCAAATCTATATCCATCATTTTCAGCATAATCTATACCTGCGTTAAGATTGAATTTTAAATCCTTTAAGAACCAGAATCTATAATCAACATTAAAGTTAGAAATAACTCTTTTTATAGTTTGTCTGTCATTAGTGTTTTCTAATGTGAAAATTGGGTTTGCTGGTGCTAAAGGTGCTCCTAATTGAGTATAATCACCATTTTCATCGAACACAGATTGAGTCGGATCAAAAGCTACTGCTTGTCCAATTGCGCCACCATCTGCATAGTTGTATTCATCTTGAATTCCTTTTGCAACAAGGGTCAGCTTTAAATCATTATCTAGGAATCTATGTACAAAGGATGTATTGAATCCGTTTCTTTCATATAGATCTCCTAATAACGGACCTTCTTGAGAAACATGGTTAAAATTAACTCTAAAGTTAAAATTTTCGTAACCTTTTGAAGCTGTTATATTATGAATTGCTCCAATACCTGTAGTATATATTTTATCCTGCCAATCCGTATCAGAATTACCAAAAGTGGCTGGATCTACACCATTGTCTTCTGCCAGTTGTTTGTATTGGCTTGCATTTAAAACATCAACCTTGTTTGTTATTCTTCTGGTTGAAGCTTGTAAACTATATTCAAATTGTAATGGCTGGTTGGTCGTCCCCTTTTTAGTTGTAATTAGAATTACACCGTTAGAAGCGCGAGAACCATAAATTGCTGTAGCAGATGCATCTTTTAAAACAATAAAGTCTTCAATGTCTGCTGGGTTAATTGCATTTAAAGCATTTCTACTTCCTTGTGATCCACCACGTTGATCAATTGGAAGGCCGTCGATGACAATTAATGGATTGTTAGTAGCGGATAAAGATGCGCCACCACGAATTCTAATTTCTCCACCTTCACCTGCAGCACCTCCGCCACTTGTGATACGAACACCAGCAGCTTTACCAGCAATAAGTTGTTGCGGCGCTACGATTGCACCACGGTTAAACTCTTCATCGCCTACTTTTTCTACTGCACCAGTGGCATCTTGTTTAGTAGTAGAACCATAACCGATAAGTACAACTTCGTCCAATTGAGCAGCATCTTCTACGAGAGCAACATCAACTCTAGATTGTCTGTTGTAAACAATTTCTTGTGTTGTATAACCTAAATAAGAAACCACGATAGTTTCTCCTTGATTAATCTCTAAAGTGTAGTTTCCATCAAAATCTGTGGAAGTACCCCTAGATGTGCCTTTAATAATGACATTTACACCAGGTAAAGGCATTGCGTTTGCTTCATCTGTTACTGTACCTGAAACGGTTGATTGTGCCATAAAAATTGTGGGCACCATTAAAAGGCAAAACAGTAAAGCATTAAAGATTGTTTTCATACAGTATTTTTAAATTAATTGCTTTAGTTAATTGATTTATATTTTCACTTCTCGTGCTAAATCTATGTAAAATTACCGTCGTAGCGATGTTAAAAAACATGACATGTATTACGAAAACGTTATAGTGTTAAAAACTTTTTAATTCTGTTTAACTCTATTAGAAATTTATTGAAAAAATGATAATATCTCAATTATTCAATGTTAAATTTAAAATCTGTCAACTGCTTTAAGATTTAATTTTAGATTATATTCGCCTTTGAGTACGATAATGTTACATAATTATGAGGAGGAAAATTACCTTGAAACAAATTGCAAGAGAACTAGATGTTTCTATTTCTACAGTGTCAAAAGCACTTAAGGATAGCCCGGAAATCAGTGAAGATACTAAGCAAAAAATCCAGGCTTTTGCTAAGCTCTATAATTACAGACCAAATAATATTGCATTAAGCCTTAAAAATAGAAAGACAAATACTATTGGTATTATAATTCCTGAGATTGTACATCATTTCTTTTCAAAGGTAATTAGAGGTGTAGAACTCGTGGCCAACCAAAGAGGTTATAACGTGATTATTGGACTTTCTAATGAATCATTCTCAAAGGAAGTTATTAATATGGAGATGTTGGCGAATGGGAGTATTGATGGTTTTATCATTTCAATTTCTAAAGAAACTCAACAACTTCAGGATTACCATCATTTCAATGAAACAATGAATCAGGGAATGCCTATAGTAATGTTTGATCGTGTGGTATCTGATATAAATTGTGATAAAGTTGTGGTCAATGACTTTAATGGTGCTAAAAGAGCGGTAGAAAAGTTAATTGAGAATAAATGCGAAAACATTGCCTTAATAACAACCAAAGACTATGTTAGTGTTGGTAAGTTACGAACACAAGGTTATTTAGATGCCCTTCAAGAACACAATATTACTCCCGAAGCGGATCTTATCCTAAAAATGGGTGATACACCTGACTATGAAGAAAATCTTGAAATTTTAGAATCGGAAATTGAACAACTTTTCAAAACTAACCCTAAGATTGACGGTGTATTTGCCGTTAATGAATTGTATGCTTTATATGCTATGAAAGTTGCGCGTAAACTTGGTTTAGATGTGCCAAACAATGTTCAGGTAATTGGTTTTACGGATGGTGTTTTGTCAAAACACGCAACACCAAGTCTAACAACTGTTAGCCAACATGCACAGCAAATGGGCGAGAAGGCTGCTCACCTTTTAATTGATAAATTAGAATCTGAAAATACAGATATTGAAGAACAGTTTCAAACAGTTATAATTACTACGGATCTTGTTGAAAGAGAATCAACGAAATAAAATATTGGTATTGTCAATTTAAAAAAATAACTATATTTACCAACTGAATCAAAACTTATATTTTCACTTCTCTTTTAAGTTTTGATGAGTTATAGCTTGTCAGAATAGTATTAAGTTAAACATACTATTAATGAAAAAGCGTAGATTAAGCTTTTGGGAAATTTGGAATTTAAGTTTCGGTTTTCTAGGAGTACAGATGGGTTTCGCCCTTCAAAATGCTAATGCGAGTAGAATACTTCAAATTTTCGGAGCCGATGTTCACGAACTTTCATGGTTTTGGATTGTCGCACCTTTAACAGGATTAATTGTTCAACCCATAATCGGTCACTATAGTGATAGAACATGGACAAAACTAGGTAGAAGAAGACCATATTTCGTAGTCGGTGCTATTCTAGCATCACTTGGCCTCATCTTAATGCCAAATTCAGATATGTTTACTGCATTTATGCCAGCTTTATGGGTTGGAGCAGGGATGTTAATGATAATGGATGCCTCATTTAACATTGCTATGGAGCCATTTAGAGCTCTTGTTGCAGATGTGTTACCTTCAGACCAAAGAACACTTGGTTATAGCGTTCAAACAATTTTAATTGGTATTGGAGCTGTAATAGGTTCTTGGCTACCATATGTTTTGACCAACTGGTTTAGGGTTACAAATGAAGCATCGGTTGGTGAAGTGCCTCTTAATTTATTATTATCATTTTTTATTGGTGCAGTTGTACTTATTGGCAGTATTTTGGTAACAGTTATTACTACTAAAGAATATTCACCCGAAGAAATGGCATTAATTCATGCCTCAGAAAGAGAAGAGGAGGTTGAAGAAGAATCGTCTAGTCTTTTAAATATTTTCTCAGATTTTGCCAAAATGCCAGAAACCATGAAACAATTGGCTTGGGTTCAATTCTTTTCTTGGTTTGGATTATTTGGTATGTGGGTTTTTGCCACACCTGCAATTGCATCACATATTTATGGACTAGATATTACCGACACCCATAGTAAAGGATTTCAGGATGCTGGTGATTGGGTTGGGATATTATTTGGTGTTTATAATCTGGTATCTGCCATATATGCATTCTTTCTGCCAGCAATTGCTAAAAAAATTAGCCGTAAAAAAACACATTCCTATTCACTAATCATAGGTGCTTTAGGGTTGTTGTCATTATATATATTACCAGATAAAAATTGGTTAATATTATCTATGGTAGGAGTTGGTATAGCTTGGGCAAGTATTCTTGCAATGCCATATGCTATATTAGCTGGCTCCATACCAGCAAGAAAAATGGGAGTTTACATGGGAATATTTAATTTCTTCATTGTTCTTCCACAAATACTGAATGCCCTTATTGGCGGACCCATGGTTAAATATCTATACAACGACAGACCAATTTTTGCATTGGTTTTAAGTGGTGTGTCATTTATTATTGCTGCACTTCTAGTTTCTAGAGTGAAGGATGTTGATGATACTGTTGTTGAAAATTAAAAGTTTATAAATGAATAAAAAAGGATTCATATTCGATCTTGATGGTGTCATAGTAGACACAGCAAAATACCATTATTTGGCCTGGAAAGAATTGGCCAATAGTTTGGGTATTGATTTTACAGAAAAAGAAAACGAACAACTTAAAGGCGTAAGCAGAGTTAGGTCTCTAGAAAAGATTTTATCTTGGGGAAATAAAACCTTGCCTCAGGATGAGTTTACTCGACTTATGGCAACAAAAAATGATGAATATTTATCTTATATCAATAAAATGAATGAGTCTGAGTTATTACCAGAAGTGAAAGATAGGCTTACATTTATTAAGAATAAAAAACAAGGAATAGCATTAGGGTCTGCAAGTAAAAATGCACGTTATATAATAGAGAAAGTTGATGTAAAAGATATGTTTGATGCCGTTGTAGATGGTACTGATGTAAGTAAGGCCAAACCAGATCCAGAGGTCTTTTTAATCGCTGCTAAACTTTTAAATATAGAGCCAGAAAACTGTATTGTTTTTGAAGATTCAGTCGCAGGAGTCCAAGCTGCAAATACCGCGAAAATGATTTCAATAGGTATTGGAAGCGAAGAGGTTTTAGGAGAAGCAGATTATGTCTTTAAAGACTTTACTGAGATTTCAGAAAAATTTATAAATACACTAATTAATAATTAAAATCGAATGCATTTTATAGCATTCAAAGAAATATAAATGAATTTAGATTATATCATACCTAACGAATGGTCAATCATAGAAGAAGGATTCAATCCAGATAATGTAAAAGCATCAGAAAGTATATTCAGTATTGGTAATGGAGCCATGGGGCAACGTGCCAATTTTGAAGAACACTATTCTGGGCCAACATTTCAAGGAAGTTATATTGCCGGCGTTTACTATCCTGACAAAACACGTGTAGGCTGGTGGAAAAATGGTTACCCAGAATATTTTGCAAAGGTTTTAAATGCGCCTAGTTGGATTGGAATTGATGTTAATGTCAATGGTGAGCAAATCGATTTGTATTCCTGTAAAAAAGTGGAAAATTTCAGAAGGGAATTGAATATGAAGGAAGGTTTGCTCTTAAGAAGCTTTAAGTACACCCTGCATAATGGTGGTGAGATTCAGGTCAATACAAAACGCTTTTTAAGTTTAGAATTGGATGAAATTGGAGCTATAGAATATTCAATAACACCACTAAATATTGATGCAGATCTTGTAATTACACCATATATAGATGGGGCAATTACTAATGAAGACTCAAACTGGGATGATAAATTTTGGAATATTTCAAATTTAGTGGTTGAAAACGACCAGGCATTTATAGAAGCACAGACTATGAAAACCAACTTTCATACCTGTACATTTATGCAATCAGAATGTCTTGTCAACGATCAAAACGCAGGTTTGCAACCACAAGTGATTGAGACTGATAATAAGATCAGTTTCATTTATAATATTTCAGTTAAGCAACAAGAAGTGTTTTCAATCCATAAATTTGGCGGTTATACTTCGGGTAGAAACCATGATAAAGATGCTTTAATTGCAGAGACAAAAGTTGCTTTGGCCAAAGCAACTCAAGCTGGGTTTTCACAATTACTAAGTAATCAAAAGAAATCATGGGCTAAAATTTGGGACATGGCTGATATTACTATTAATGGTGATGTTAAGGCACAGCAAGGTATTCGATTTAATATTTTTCATTTAAATCAAACATATTTAGGGACTGACCCAAAACTTAACATTGGACCTAAAGGATTTACTGGTGAGAAATATGGAGGAAGCACCTATTGGGATACAGAAGCCTATTGCATTCCTTTTTATATGTCTACCAAAGATCAGAGCGTTGCAAGAAACTTACTAACGTATAGATATAAACATTTAGAAAAGGCCATTGAAAATGCAGAAAAACTAGGTTTTAGTAATGGCGCTGCATTATACCCAATGGTAACCATGAATGGAGAGGAGTGCCACAACGAATGGGAAATTACTTTTGAGGAAATCCATAGAAATGGAGCAATAGCCTTTGCAATTTATAACTACCATAGATATACAGGAGATTACAGTTATATTCCAGAAATGGGACTAGAGGTTCTTATTGGCATTGCAAGGTTCTGGCATCAAAGAGCCACTTATTCTACAGAAAAAAACAAGTATGTCATTCTTGGCGTTACCGGTCCAAATGAGTATGAGAATAACGTTAATAATAACTGGTATACAAATTATATTGCCCAATGGTGTATAAATTATACAGTTGAAAACATAGAAAAGATAGAATCAGAATTCACCACTGATTTCACAAGGATTTTGAATAAAGTAAAATTATCTAAAGCTGAAATTTCAGAATGGAAATCTGTAGCTGATAATATGTATTTCCCTTATTCAGAAGATCATAATGTATTTCTTCAACAAGATGGTTTTTTAGATAAAGAATTGATAACTGTAGCTGATTTAGATAAGTCGCAACGACCGATAAATCAAAAATGGTCCTGGGACAGAATATTGCGTTCACCATATATCAAACAAGCAGATACCTTGCAAGGGTTTTATTTTTTTGAAGATCATTTTTCTAAAGAGGAATTAGGGCGTCATTTTGATTTTTATGAACCATTTACTGTGCACGAGAGTTCCTTGTCACCATGTGTACATAGTATCCAAGCGGCCAAATTAGATAGAATGGAACAGGCATATAACTTTTATTTAAGAACATCAAGATTAGATTTAGATGATTATAATCATGAAGTGCATGAAGGACTGCATATTACATCAATGGCTGGTACATGGATGAGTATAGTTGAAGGTTTTGGAGGTATGCGAGTTAGAAATAATCAGCTGACATTTGAACCAAAAATCCCTGAGCAATGGGATGGCTATTCATTCAATGTAAATTTTAGAAATCAAATAATAAAGGTAATTGTGAATCAAAACGAAACACATTTTGAATTAGAAGGAGATGAAGATTTACAAATTATAGTGGATGAAAAGGAAGTAACAATAACACCGAATAATTTGGTGACTGTTTAATTGTAATTATTACGCCTCAAAAATTTATTTAAAAAATTAGACGTATGAAAAACGCATTTAGAATTCTAACGGTATTTATATTAATGGTTCTGATGTCTTGTCAAGAGAGCGTTTCAAATTCTGATGAAGTTAATTCATTAAAGACAACAATTGTTGAATCAAATGAAATTGATAAAGTAGAACCGCCTCATTGGTGGATTGGTTTAAAAAATCAAAAATTACAGCTATTAGTTAAACATCCAAATATTGGTTCTTCGCATGTAGATATTTCGCATCAAGGAGTAAACTTAGTAAAGGTTAATAAAGCTGATAGTCCTAATTATTTGTTTTTAGATTTAGAGCTATCAAAGAGTGCAAAGCCTGGTAAGTTTAATATTGTTTTTAAACAAGATGACGGTTCAGAATTAAAACAAACTTATGAATTGAAAGAACGACAAAGGTCCGCCGAAGACTACTTAGGTTTTGACAGTTCTGATGTAATTTTTCTTATTACTCCAGACCGTTTTGTAAATGGGGACCCATCAAATGATATTATTGAGGGTCTAAAACAAACTAATATTGACAGATCTGAAGGTTATGAAAGACATGGTGGAGATTTAAGAGGTATGATTAACAGTATAGATTATATCCATGAACTGGGATACACTGCGGTTTGGCCAACACCAGTTTTAATTAATGATATGCCGCAAGGTTCATATCATGGTTATGCGATTACAGATTATCATAAAGTAGATCCTCGAATAGGTACATTAGATGAATACAAAGAATTTTCTTCTAAATTAAAGGAGAGAGGTATGAAGTTAATCATGGACCAGGTGGCAAATCACTGTGGGTTAGAACATTGGTGGATGAAAGATTTACCTTTTAAGGATTGGGTTAATTTCCAAGAAAATTATGAAGAGCATATAGATAATTGGAATTGGGAGGTTACTACGTATTCTAATCATAGGCGTACTACAAATCAAGATTTATATGCTTCAAATGTTGACCATAAAGGGAATACAGATGGCTGGTTTGTAGAAGGTATGCCAGATTTAAATCAGCGCAATCCATTTATGGCAAATTATATTATTCAGAATAGTATTTGGTGGATTGAAACTTTAGAATTAGGTGGTATTCGTCAAGATACTTATCCTTATCCAGATAAAGATTTTATGAGTGATTGGGCAGGAGCGATTATGAAAGAGTATCCAAATTTCTCAATAGTAGGAGAAGAATGGAGTTATAACCCTCTTTTAGTTGCCTATTGGCAAGATGGTAAAGATAATGCAGATGGTTATAAGTCTAACTTAAAATCTTCAATGGATTTCCCAATGCAAAAGGCAATTATTGATGGCTTAAAAGAAGAAGAATCATGGGATAAAGGGTTGGTGAAACTATATGAAGGACTGGCCAATGATTTCGTTTATGTTACACCAAAAGATATCATGGTTTTTCTTGATAATCATGACAAGAGTAGAATTTATACAGAGGTTGGTGAGGACGCTACAAAAACTAAAATGGCACTAAGTTACATGTTAATGATGCCGAGGATACCACAAATTTATTATGGAACTGAAATTCTAATGAACGATACTGCCAATCCTGGTGATCATGGTTTAATCCGTACCGATTTTCCTGGAGGATGGGAAGGTGACACGGTAAATGCATTTACAGGAGAGGGATTGACTGCTGAACAAAAGGATATGCAACGCTTCCTTAAAAAAATATTGAATTACAGAAAAAATAGTGAAGCCATGCAGAATGGTGAAACAAAGCATTTTGCCCCTGAGAATAAAACATATGTATTGGCGCGTTATAATGATAGTGAAACTTTGGTTCACATAATTAATAAAAACGACGATTCCTTTGAACTTGATCTAACAAGATTTGAGGAGCTTGGGCTTAATGGCAAAACCCTTAAGAATGTTATGACTGGTGAGACCATCAATTGGTCAGATAAGTTGGTTTTAGATTCTGTAGGAAGTTATTTGTTTACAACAAAAATCTAACATTGCGATATTACACTATCATATGTCTACTATTAATTCTTCCATTTTCATGCAAGAATAAACAAGTTGATAGTGTCTCAACCAAGGAAACTAATAATAAACAATTGGAGACAAAAGAATTTGTAGAGCTGAATGTCAAATTGAGTGCAGGAAAAATACTCCGATTAGAAGCATTTCTTTCAAATTTCATAAAAAGTAGACCAGTAGATGTTTGGTTACCTGAAAACTATTCACCAAATAAAATATACAATGTGCTTTATATGCATGACGGGCAAATGTTATTTGATGGTCCTTCAACTTGGAATAAACAAGAATGGAAAGTAGATGAATGGGCCACAAAATTGATGCTAGAAGAAAAGACGGAGAACTTTATTGTTGTTGCTATACATAACATTGCAGAAATACGCTGGGAAGATTTATTTCCACAAAAATCTTTTGAATTTATCCCAGAAGAGGAAAGAGTTCAAGTAAAAAGTTTATCGGGTTCAAAAGAGTTTAAGCTTAATGGAGACAATTACTTGAGATTTATTGTTAAGGAATTAAAACCAATAATCGATTCTTCTTTTTCAGTGCATAAAGGCAGAGATAATACTTTTATTATGGGTTCGAGTATGGGAGGCTTAATGACTATGTATGCAATTTCTGAATATCCAGAAATATTTGGTGGTGGTGCTTGTTTGTCAACGCATTGGGTAGGTGCACTACCAGTTGATAAAAACCCATTTCCTGAGGGTATCTTTAGTTATATGGAGCAAAATTTTCCATTGGCAGGTAAGCATAAAATTTACTTTGATTATGGCAATGAAACTTTAGATGCACATTATCCTCAGTATGCACCAGAAGTGGATAGAATATTAAAACTAAAGGGATATACAGACGTTGATTCTCGTAATCTGTTTTTTGAAGGTACCAACCACTCAGAAAACTCGTGGAATCAGAGGTTAGATATTCCATTGACTTTCCTTTTAGAAAAAAGGACAGATTAATAGCAACCTTAAATCCTCACAAGTCAGTTTTGGACTTGTGAGGATTTATAAATGAAAAGTGAAATAGGATTCAATTCGAAGTTTCACAATTAAAATTTAAAACAAATGAGAAAGCTTTTTCTTAGTCTTTTATTCATTATAACTGGCATAACGTGTTTATTTTCTCAGAATCCTGAGAGAGTTTACCAGTCACATTCTGAAGAGAACGGGATATTTTCAGTTACCACAAATGATGGAAAATATCTTTTCACATTTTATTCAACGGAAATATTAGAAACGACTTTTATACCAAATGGTGAAGAGACCAATGCAAACTCTCATGCAGTTATTTTGCAACCTAATAAGGTTGAGACAAACTACAATTATGTTGGGAATGATATAACTTATGGTACTGAAGGCTTATCAGTAATTGTTACTACTGAACCCTTCAAAATAAGCTATACATATAATGATGATTCTTTGATTTCTGAAAAAAGAGGGTATTATAAAAGTCCTCATGAATCTATGGAGTTAGTGAAAGATCATATAATTGCCGATGCATCTGAAAAAATTGAATTTAATCTTAAAGAAGAAGAGGTCTTGTATGGTGGAGGTTCTAGAGCACTTGGCATGAATCGAAGAGGGCATAGGTTACCACTTTACAATAGAGCACAATATGGTTATCAATCCTATAGTGAATTGCTAAATTTCACCCTACCTATTGTGTTGTCATCTAAGAAATATATGCTCCATTTTGATAATTCTACAATTGGATATTTAGATCTAGATAGTAAAAAAGAAAACACTCTCACTTATGAAACGTTATCAGGAAGAAAGACATATCAAATCGTGGCAGGTAAAACCTGGTATGATGTAGTAGAAAATTATACAAATTTAACTGGGAAACAGCCAATGCTACCACGTTGGGTACTTGGTAATTTTTCAAGCCGTTTTGGCTACCACTCTCAAAAAGAAACTTTAGAAACTATTGATAAGTTTAAGGAAGATGAAATTCCAGTAGATGCCATAATTATAGATTTATATTGGTTTGGTAAGGAAATTCAAGGTACCCTAGGAAACTTTGAATTTGATAGAGATTCTTTTCCAGAACCAACAAAAATGGTAGATGTTTTAAAATCTCAAAATGTAGAAACCACGTTAATAACTGAGCCTTATGTTCTTAAGACTTCAAAGCGCTGGGAGGAGGCAGTAAATGAAGATATACTAGCTAAAGATTCCATAGGCAATCCTGCGGTTTTTGAATTTTATTTTGGTAAAGGTGGTATAATAGACATCTTCAAACCTAAAGGAGAACGTTGGTTTAAAGATATTTATAATAAATTATCAGACTATGGCGTCAATGGCTTTTGGGGTGACCTTGGGGAACCAGAAGAATTACCCAATTGGGTAAATTTCGAAACGGGTTCGGCAGATGAGCTTCATAATATTTATGGTCATAATTGGGCAAAGCTGGTCTATGAGGCAAGTTTAGAATCAAATCCTAATCGAAGACCATTTGTTTTAATGCGAGCCGGTTATTCTGGGTCGCAACGCTATGGAATGATACCATGGACTGGAGATGTGAGTAGAAGTTGGGGAGGACTAAAACCACAACCTGAAATTGCTTTACAAATGGGTATGCAAGGAATCGCATATATGCATAGTGATTTAGGTGGTTTTGCTGGCGCGAATTTAGATGATGAGTTATATGCACGATGGTTACAGTATGGAGTTTTTCAACCAATATTTAGACCTCATGCGGATGAAACCCTAGCCAGTGAACCTGTTTATAGAAGTGAAAAAGCTAAAAAACTTGCAAATTTCGCAATTCAGATGCGATATAGGATGTTGCCATACAATTACCATTTGATGGTTGAGAATCATATTAAGGGTAGGCCATTAATGCGTCCTTTGTTTTTTGAGGAACCAAATAATGCCGATTTATTAGAGTATTCTGATGCGTATTTATGGGGAAATGATATTCTTGTTTCTCCAGTTTTAGAGGCAGGTAAGAAGACTCAAGAGGTTTATTTTCCAAAAGGTTCTATGTGGTTTGATATTGAGACTGATGAAGTTATTGAAGGCGGACAAAAAAAGAGCGTAACGTTAAGTGAAAGTTTTATTCCTGTTTATGCACGAGGAGGATCTTTTATACCACTGGCAAAACTAATACAGTCTACAAAATCCTATGATGACGGTTATTTGCAATTGCAGTATTATCATGATGTTACAGTTTCAGAATCCCAACGTCACCTTTATATGGATGATGGTATTACAACAAATACTTTCGAAAATGGAGCGTATCAAATTTTACATTTTGAAGCAAAGATTAGGGAATCATGGTTAGAAATTGAATTCAATGCTAATAATGGCAAGAATTTTAAACCTAGGACAAAAACCATTGATTTTACGATTCATAATATAGAAAAGAAGCCAAAACGTATTAAGATTAATAACGAGAAAGTAAATGGAACATACAATTCTCAATATAAGACCTTAACATTAAGTATTGTTTGGGATACAAATACTGAGAAGAAAGTACACCTTAAACTAAGAAAATAATCCAGAAATGAAATACTATCAACTTGTCATATTTGCAATTAGTATCTTTAGTGTCATGGGATGTAAAAGTGATGTAAAACAAGAAAAATCAGAAACAATTAAAACAGAACATCTTAAAAATAGCATGAAGAAAAAAGTAGTTGTTTATCAAGTTTTTACAAGACTTTTTGGGAATACAAATACCACAAATAGACCATGGGGAACAATTGAGGAAAATGGTGTTGGTAAGTTCAGTGATTTAACCGAAAAAGCACTAAAGGAAATTAAAGAACTTGGTATTACTCATATATGGTACACAGGTGTTGCGCATCACGATGTAATTACAGATTACACTCAATATGGAATTTCAAATGATGATCCAGATGTTGTGAAAGGTAGGGCAGGATCACCATATGCAGTTAAGGACTATTATAATGTTAACCCAGATTTGGCTGATAATGTTGAAAATCGTTTGGAAGAATTCCAGGCTTTGATAGAACGAACACATAAAGTTGGTCTTAAACTCATTATTGATATTGTACCAAACCATGTTGCTCGTAATTATAAAAGTTTAACCCTTCCTGAAGGTATTAAAGACTTTGGTGCAGATGATGATACATCCGTAACCTATTCTGTAAACAACAATTTTTATTATAATCCTGGTGAATCTTTTCAGGTTCCAGATTGGCAAAATGGATATCAGCCATTAGGAGGTGAAAGCCACCCTTTGATTGATAGTAAATTTGACGAAAATCCAGCCAAATGGACAGGTAATGGTTCTAGAGCATCAAAACCTAATATCAATGATTGGTACGAAACTGTTAAGGTTAATTATGGTATAAGTCCAGATGGTTCAAAAGATTTCGATGAGCTTCCTGCTGGTTTTGAAAATGAAGATTATGAAGCACATTTCAAATTCTGGCAAGATAAAATAGTTCCAGATTCATGGATAAAATTTAAGGATATTGCATTGTATTGGTTGGCTAAAGGTGTGGACGGATTCCGTTTTGATATGGCAGAAATGGTGCCAGTTGAGTTTTGGAGTTATATGAACTCGCATATAAAAATGAAGAATCCAGAAGCCTTCTTATTGGCTGAAGTATATCAACCGCATTTGTACAGAGATTACATTAAAAAAGGAAAAATGGACTATCTCTATGATAAAGTTCAACTCTATGATACGCTAAAGCATGTCATGCAAGGATATGGTAAAACAGATAATATCCCTCCAATTTTAGATGAATTATCCGATATAGAGCATCATATGATTCATTTTTTAGAGAATCATGATGAGCAACGTATAGCTAGCCCAGATTTTGCTGGAGACCCAAATAAAGGGAAGCCGGCAATGGTAGTCTCAGCGACATCTTCGACTTCACCAACAATGATTTATTTTGCTCAAGAGTTTGGAGAACCTGGTGCAGAAGACTTAGGCTTTGGTGATCCTACGCGCACTTCAATATTCGATTATGGGTCTGTTCCAAGTTTGGTTCGCTGGGTAAATGACAAGAAATTTGATGGCGGTCAATCTACAGAATCAGAGTTAGAATTACGGGATTTTTACAAGAGACTACTCAATTTCACAATTAATAGTTCTGCCTTGATGGGTAATTATCAAGATATTCATTTATACAATCAGCAAAATACAGAATGGTATAATGATAAAGTATTGTCTTTTGTAAGATGGAATGAAGATGAACAATTGATAGTCATTTCTAATTTCAATGCAGATAATACGTATGGGTTTGAACTTCAGTTACCTGAAGGCCTTATTGAAAAACTAGGTTTAGACAATGGAGAATATAAGGTAGAAGATCAACTTTATGATCAATATAATTCAACCTTAAAAGTTATAAATGGTAAAGCAGAAGTTAGAATTGACATTGAACCATTACAATCATTTATTTTAAAAATCAACCATTAAAAATGAAACATATAATTTTAACAGTAGCTATTTGTCTAACGGTGATGACATGCAAAAACACATCTAATCAAGAACAAACTCAAGGTAAAGTTGAGGAGACAACAACTTCTAGCACTCCTTTTGTTTGGGAAGGCGCAAATCTTTATTTTTTGCTTACAGATCGCTTTAATAATGGTGATACATCGAATGACATAAATTTTGACAGAACTAAAGAGCCTGGTAAACTTAGAGGTTTTGAGGGTGGTGATATTAAAGGTGTTACTCAAAAAGTTAAGGAAGGATATTTCACGGATTTAGGTATTAACGCCATCTGGATGACACCAATAGTAGAGCAGATTCATGGAGCAACAGATGAAGGAACTGGGTTGTCATATGGTTTTCATGGTTATTGGACTAAGGACTGGACCAGCATAGACCCTAATTATGGTACAAAGGAAGATTTACATGAGTTGGTTAAAGAAGCACATGCAAAGGATATAAGAATTGTCTTAGATGCAGTTATAAACCATACAGGTCCTGTCACCCAGAAGGATCCGGTTTGGCCAAGTGATTGGGTAAGGACAGAACCGCAATGTAAATATGATAATTACGAAAATACTATTACATGTACTTTGGTTAAGAACCTACCAGACATTAAGACTGAAAGTAATGAGGAAGTTGAATTGCCACCTCAATTGGTTGAAAAATGGAAAGCAGAAGGACGCTATGACCAAGAAGTAGCAGAATTAGATTCTTTTTTTGAACGAACAGGACACCCTAGAGCACCTCGTTTTTACATTATGAAATGGTTAACTGATTACATAACGGAATTTGGAATCGACGGATATCGTTGTGATACAGTAAAACATACTGAAGAATACGTGTGGTCAGAATTCAAAAAAGAGTGCGACTACGCTTTCACCGAATTCAAGAAAAATAACCCAAATAAAGTATTAGATGACAACGATTTTTATCTGGTTGGAGAAGTTTACAATTATGGCATTTCAGGAGGAAAATACTTTGATTTTGGAGATAAAAAAGTAAACTATTATGATGATATGTTTACGCAACAAATCAACTTTGAATTTAAGTGGAACGCGAAAGAATTACAAGCTGAAACACTTTTCAGAAAGTATGACCAAAAGCTTAAAAATGACTTGAAAGGTTATGGTGTTTTAAATTATTTAAGCTCCCATGATGATGGTCAACCATTCGATCCAGACCGTAAAAAACCATTCGAAACAGCAAACAAGCTATTGCTTTCACCTGGTGCCTCACAAGTGTATTATGGTGATGAATCAGCACGCTCCTTGGTTATTGAAGGAACTGTTGGAGATGCAACATTAAGATCTAAAATGAATTGGGATGAAATTGCCACAGATGACGCTAGAAAGAGCATTTTAAAGCATTGGCAAAAATTAGGTCAATTTAGAGCCAACCATCCTGCTGTTGGAGCTGGAAAGCATCAGATGATTACTGCACAACCTTATTATTTTTATAGAACTTATCAGAAAGGTGGTTTTAGAGATTTAGTGGTTATTGGGTTAGACGTTCATAAGGGTGCAAAATCTATTGACGTCTCAAAAATGTTTAAAGATGGGGACAACATAAGAGATGCGTACTCAGGTAAAAAAACCAAAGTGGTTGATGGTCGCGTTGTGATTGATTCAGAATTTGATATTGTGTTACTAGAAAAAATATAACTATGAAAATTAAATTATTTACACTTGTTTTAATTATGTCATTATTAGGATGTTCGGAAAATAATAATGAATTGATAGAAGTTTCTTCTCCAGAATCAAAGGTTAAAGTTGAGTTTAATATTAATGATAAAGGGCAACCATATTATTCGGTAAAGTACAATAATGGAGTGGTAATCGATACCTCGTATTTGGGATTTGAATTCACAAATGCAGAAGCTATTGATTCTAATTTAAAAATAATGACTGCTGAGATAAGTTCATTTGATGAAACTTGGCAGATGCCTTGGGGAGAACAAATTGATGTAAAAAATAAATACAATCAACTTGATATTAAACTTCAAGAAACAACTGATTTAAAAAGACAACTTAACGTTGTTTTTAGAGTATATGATGATGGAATTGGATTTAGATATGAATTCCCAGAGCAAGAAGGTTGGGCGGAAGCCTTAATTAAGGAGGAGCACACGGAGTTTAATCTAACCGAAGATTATAAAACATTTTGGATTCCTGGAGATTGGGATATATATGAGCATTTGTATTCAGAGACTATGTTTTCTGAAATTGATGCAATTAGTAAGCGCGATCATCCAAATCTTGCCCAAACCTATATTCCTAATAATGCTGTAAATACACCCACTACGTTGATTGGAGATAAAGGCTTACATCTAAGTTTTCATGAGGCATCCTTGATCGATTATTCAGATATGACACTTGGTGTAGATAAGGAGAACCTAAAGTTTAAAAGTATTCTAGTTGGTAGTGAAAATAAAGAGTATAAGGTAAGAAGAAGTTTACCATTTAATACACCTTGGAGAACAGTGCAAATATCTAAAGATGCAGCTGGATTAATAGAATCAAATCTCATAGTAAATCTTAATGAACCAAATAAAATTGGTGATGTATCCTGGTTTAAACCAATGAAGTATACAGGTGTTTGGTGGGAAATGCACTTAAATAAATCATCATGGGATTATGGTATGGAACAAGTTGATGGTAAATGGGTTGATACTGGTAAGGCTCATAGAAGGCATGGTGCAACAACAGAAAATGTAAAACGCTTTATAGATTTTTCTGCAAAAAATAATATCGGTGGGGTTTTAGTTGAAGGTTGGAATACTGGTTGGGAGCGTTGGATTGGTTTTCCTGATCGTGAAGGTGTTTTTGATTTTGTGACCCCTTATCCTGATTATGATTTTGAAGAAGTAACAAATTATGCGAGAGAAAAAGGTGTTGAAATTATTATGCATCATGAAACATCCGCTGCAACAGAGACATATACAAAGCAAATGGATACTGCATATGCATTAATGCAGAAATACGGTATGCATGCTGTCAAGTCCGGGTACGTTGGAAAAATTTTACCAGATGGTGAGTATCACCATGGTCAGTATATGGTGAATCATTATAATAATGCTGTTGAAAAAGCAGCAAAATATCAAGTTGCGGTTAATGCACATGAGCCAATTAAGGCAACAGGGTTAAGAAGAACCTATCCTAATGCCATTTCTAGAGAAGGTCTGCGTGGACAAGAATTTAATGCCTGGTCAATTGAAAAAGGTAACCCTCCTAGTCATTTGCCTACTGTGGCCTTCACAAGAATGTTGGCAGGACCTATTGATTTTACACCTGGAATATTCAATATTAAATTTGATGAGTACAAGGAAGAAAGTCAAGTAAATACTACGCTTGCACAACAATTAGCATTATATATTGTGATATATAGTCCGGTACAAATGGCGGCAGATTTAATTGAGCATTATGAGGCAAATCCCGAGCCATTACAATTTATAAAAGACGTTGGTGTAGATTGGGAAAAATCTACGGTTTTGAATGGTGAAGTTGGTGATTATGTGACTATTGCAAGAAAAGAAAAAGGCACTGGCAACTGGTTTGTCGGAGGAATAACAGATGAAAATTCAGTATCTTTTAAGTTGGATTTTGATTTTTTAGATGAAAATCAAGATTATGAGGCAATCCTATATAAAGACGGTCCTAAAGCCCATTGGGATAATAATCCTCTTGACATATTGATTGAAAAACTAGATTTAAATAATCAGTCTAGTTTAGATGTTCAATTGGCTGAAGGCGGTGGTTTTGCTTTAAGTTTAAAAAAAATGACTAAGTCATAAGTCAATAGACAATAAATTTGTTTTCATAGTAATTTCATAGTCGGGTGTAGGAATTAGGGGTTAAAAAATTGACTAATTAAAATTAATTATAAGAACTTTATTTTTTCTAGTTCTTTCTTAAAATGCAACGCTATAATCTCTGGGCTGAGTTGATGCTTAATCTTTTTATAGTCTGTACTTGTATTTTGCTGATTGATATTGTTTAGAT
>Ga0213860_10000019_pt1 | contig 58187 bp, 43 predicted proteins | sample PICome_3_FD_160118 | JGI IMG/M metagenome (GOLD analysis project Ga0213860, IMG submission 160118) | Coastal seawater microbial communities near Pivers Island, North Carolina, United States - PICO550 | ecosystem: Environmental > Aquatic > Marine > Coastal | place: USA: North Carolina...
ATCGAAGGAGGATTCTAATGTCATACTTTAAAAGTTTTCCAAAAGAGTTCTACCAGTTCGGGGATGACCCTAACCGTGCAGTGATGCAGAACATCACAGCGTACGTAGAGATATTTGACCAGGCCCGAGCCAACGCTTCCTTCTATCAGGACTACTATATTAAGGAAGGTGAACGCGCAGACCACGTATCACAATACTTTTACGACACCCCACAGTTGCATTGGACCTTCTGGATGATGAACAATCACATCCGCGAACGTGGGTGGCCACTAACACGCAAGCAGGTTCTGGCGAAGGTACAACGAGATTACAGTGGACTCGTTTTAAATACGAGCGAAGACGTGTCAAATAAGTTCCATGTGGGTCAACAGGTGACAGGCATGAACGGTTCAGGTACCGTGGTAGAACGTAACCTGCAGTTAGGTCAGGTAGTGTTGACAGATGTTAGTGGGTACTTCGGCGACGGAGAGCAAATTACGTCTCAGGTACAAGAAAGCCTAGAGACCTTGCTGGTCGATACCTCATCAAAAGAACACTTAGCGACTCGTTATTACGTGAATGCAGATGGTGACAAGGTTGATGTACAACCATTTGCCCAACCCCCAAGCAACGTTGTGCCGGTTACACATCAAGAGTTCTACCTAGAGGAGAACGATAGCCTACGACAGATTCGAGTGGTACGCCCTAACGCAATGGGTTCAATCGTTTCTGCTTATCGTAAGGCAATGAGATCATTATGACAGAAGAAACCAAGATTGAACACTACACTCCGGTAGAGTTTACGAAGGTTCGATTATCAGGTACACACCTTGGTGACAACATTGCGATTGAGAACGTCACGACCGACATCGATATATTCGAACACTTAGACAAACCGTATCTAACCGCTGTGTTATCTTTCATGGACACTGGTGACATCATCTCCGGTGGATACTTTATTGGAGACGAAAAGGTCGAGATTGAGTTGACTACTCCACCAACAGGTACGGACCCAGACATAGTTCCGAACGTAATCAACAAGACGTTCATTGTATCTAAGATTGTATCGGCGGTGAAGGTACACGACGCAGCTGAACACGTTGTGTTGCACTTGATTGAAGAACACGCATATGTCAGTCAGACAGAACTCCTTAACAGTAAGTTCGAGGGGCCACCCGCAGAAATCATTAGACGCATGGGTAAGTACATAAATGCTAAGGTTGATTACGATGCAAAAGGTGCGGGAAGTATGCGTGTCATCGTTCCTAACCTAACTCCATTGAATGCGATGGCGTGGATAAAAAACCGTACCAGTACCAATGAAGGGTATCCTTTTTACTTGTATTCTACGCTGATTGGTGATAAACTACAGTTCCGTGACCTTAAATCATTGATGAGCAACAAACCAATCAACCCAAAGTATCCGTATGCACACATCACCACAGACATTAATGTTGCAGATGCATACACAGATACACTGCGTAGGCGGGTCATTATAAGTTACGAACACCGCAACACAGACAGTGTCGTTGAGATGATAGCCAGGGGTGTCATGGGTTCATACATTAACTATATCGACGTGACTCAAGGGAAGACGTTCAAGGGCGAGTACAACATACACAACGACGTAATGACTCAGTTGATTAAGGACGGGTTCGGTAATGAGTCGTTGTACAACTACCGTGATGCTGAGTTACATACCACACGAGGTAAATCAATTACTCAGATTGGTGGTATGAAAGCGTTCGACGGTATGAAGTCATACGGTGAGGCAGATGACCTTGCGAATTATAAGCGTGGCTTGATTACAACTGCAATGGATACAGTATTGAAGAAGGCTCCGTTGACTTTGACTGTAGACTTTGCGGACTTCATCAAAGAACCTAACGTACACAACAGTATAGGTAATACATTGCGTGTCCGTTTTATGCGCAACCTAGACACAAATGAACTAGAATCTTTAGGAGACGCCGGCGAAGACTTTTACAGATACGACCCGAAGAAGTCAGGGGACTTTTTGATATTCGCGACGAAGCATTCATTCCGTCGTGAGAACTATTCTGCCACACATTCTCTCGTGAAAGTGTCAGAAGATGCTGAACTACCAACAGGTTAATATTATGATACCAGATACATTTATTGATTACTATGGTGACCAGACTCGCTGGTTCGTAGGTGTGGTCACAAACACTGAAGACGACCCTTTACAGATAGGTCGTGCACAGGTACGCATTCATGGTATACACGACGACGAGGCTATACAGGACAAACACTTACCTTGGGCGCAGATTGTCGTACCCGTAACACACGCAGTACACGAAGGCAAAGGACAGTTCTTAGGTATGTTAGTGGGTACTCAGGTTTTCGGTGTGTTCTTAGACGGGAAAAACTCTCAGTTACCTCTTATCGTTGGCTCGATACCGAAAGAAGGTGATAGTAATTCACGAGTCAAGAAGTTCGGCGAGTATCCAAAGAACAAGGTATATGCAACTGAGTCGGGTCACTACAAAGAGTACGATGATACGTATGCAAAAGAACGCATCCGTGAGCAGCATATGCTAGGTGGGTTCACCGAAATGTACACCGATGAGAATCAAAAGACATCATATGTAATCAACGTTACAGGTGATTGCGATATCAAAGTGAAGGGAACCGCCAACATCACAGGTTCAGAAGGAGTGAACATTGGTGGTGGTCCGGTTAGTATCAACGGCAAGAAACAGTAATGCCTAAGTATCAGGACAGTGACGCGACCGTATACATCGGGGGTCAACCCGTTGTCGATGTACGTCTCGGCACCGAGTCCGTATACAGAACGTTTAGTCCAGCCAATCCGGTACCGCTTCCTAATCTACAGGTAAACCCATTACGTTCTGGCGTTGTGCAGGGGTTGAGTAAAGAGAAGTCGGACAAGTTAGAGAAACTAGGGTTCGGCGCTTTACTCGCAGGTCTATCCATTGGTGTTAAGATTCCGTGCGAGAGCGATAACTTCCTACCTACCCGCGCAGACATCGTTAGCGCTTTCAATGGTCTAGCGGATATACCAAAACAAATCGAAGCCGAACTTGTTAAGTTACGTACTGAACTTGAGGGTAAGGCCAACCAGATTCAACAGGACCTTGAGAACCTAGACCCTGAAGTAGAACTCGCCCGACTTCTGAACGAAGAACTCGAAGAGGTTTTCGAAATTATCGAGGACATCGAGAAGATAATCGAAACCGTCGCAGACATCCTTTCCCCTTACTGGAAAAAGGGAGACATACGTTGTTACGCAAAGGAGATTGACGACGCGTGGAATGAGTTGATACAAGAGTATCACATCTTTATCCCAGTAAAGGTGATGGAGATGATTAGTAAAATCATTCCGGTAGACTTCAACGTAAACATTCTAGGCATCGACATCAACGTATTGAAGATACTAGAGAATGAAGAACAGGAACGCATACTTGCGCAGATTGAAGCCGAGGTAGACAAGTTCTACGCACTCGTACCGAAAGAGTTGCGGTTTTGGGATGGTGAGTGGGGTGTTATATGTGAGCAGTGGAAAGCGCGGTTGACGTGGCAACACATCAAGGCAGAAATTGTCAAGTGGACCACTAACACTTTGTTCGCACTGTTCGAGAAGTTGATTGACATGTTCGAGGAGATATGGGATTCGTTGGGTTTGCCGGACCTACCTATTCCACTGTCATTCGATGTAGAGGCGTGGATTGATGCAGCGATGCAGGCCATTAAAGCACAGGCACTTGCGAAGAAAGACGAACTGTTAGGTGAAGTCGCAAATCTCGAAAAACAGATTGAAGACGTGAAGACGGATATAGAAAACTTTGATGCAGAGGCCGAACTACAGAAACAGATAGATGCAATCGACATCGAAGGGACCGTATACGCATTGGTCATCGAGGAACTAGAGAAACTGCAGTTGTTCGGTATTTCGCTCCTTGACGTGATTGGGGGTTCCATAGAAGAGAACATCTCGATGGCCGAGAAAGAGATTGACAATCTAATCAAGGGTGCACGTGACTGGGCGCAGAACTGGCAGAAGAATCTATTGCTCGAGTGGGTGGGTCTGGTTAAAAAGTTTTTAGACGCGATTGGGTTAGGTAAAATCCTAGACCTTATCTTCCTTACGTTCTGTGACGTACTAGAGTTGATAGGTGTACCGTTAGAGTTTAAAATCGAACCGCCTGCACTTTCTGTATAAATAGAACAAAAAGAGTTGGACTGACATGAGTAGAATAAACTCCCTTGAAGCTCGTTACACAAACGATAGACCGATAACTGTTACGGTAGACCGTGTTAACAGTGATATCGACTGCACGTTTAAAGCGAAGCCAACAGGTATACGTGACATCTTTCTAAAGACGGAAACGGCCGCGGTCATCCAGTCAGTTAAAAACCTACTCATGACCAATCACGGAGAGAAACCATTCTCACCAAAGTTCGGTGGGAATCTAGGAAGTTTCTTATTCGAGTTGGGTGACGCAATGGATGCGGGAGATGTCGAGGAATTAGTGCAGGCGGCATTAGTCTACGAACCTCGTGCAGTATTAAAAAAGGTTGAAACACTATTCAACCCAGATTATAACTCTATTACAGTAACAGTTGTATTTGCAGTGACCGCAACCAAAGAGACGGTTACTCTGAACGTTAATATATCAAGGGTGAGATAACATGGCAATATCAACTTCAGATCTTGACTTCGCGAATATCAAAGCGAGGCTGAAGTCTCAACTCAAGAAAAACGACACCTTCAAGGACTACGACTTTGAAGCATCGGGTATGTCCACTATCCTTGATGTACTTGCGTACAACACTCACATCAATGGACTTGTGGCGAACATGGGAATCAACGAGGCGTTTTTGTCCTCTTCCCAGTTACGTGCCTCAGCGCTTTCTCATGCCGAGACCTTGGGTTATGTACCAAAGTCGTCATCGTGTCCAGTCGCAGAAATTTCTGCAGAGGTAGAGTTCAAGGACATCACGGACCCTGCCGTACTACCAGATTTTCTGATTATGCCAGAAGGTCAGGAGTTCACTGTATCGGTTGACGAAGTAGTGTATTCATTCTATACTACCGAAGAGTACATCGCACATAGACCGTCAGAACTACCGGATACACTTCCGTTTACTGTAACCTATCAGTTCAAGTCAGCCGCGAGTAATCCAGTCATTAATTTGATACAGGGTGAGATTAAGAGTAAGACCTTTGTAGCAGGCGGACCACAAGATAACAATCTTTATATTTTACCAGACAAAGACCTAGATGTCAATACAATTACTGTAGAAGTCTACGATAACTTCTCTAGCACATCATCTGTCTCATACAAGAATCTAAACGAAGTACGTAACATCACGAAAGAATCACGCGTATACATGATACGCGAAACGTCGAACGGTGAATACGAAATGTTCTTCAGTGATGGTACCATATTGGGCACTGCACCGTCTGCAGGTAATAAGATTGTGGTATCGTATCGTGTGACTGCAGGAGAGGAGGCCAATGGTGGTGACCTATTCGCAACTACAGAGATTTACGAGGGTGGTAACTACCTAAACGTCAAAGTGATTCCAATCAGTCGCGCAGCGGGTGGTTCAGGTAAAGAGACACTATCCTCTATCAAGAAGAATGCACCTCGTGCATTCGTTGCACAGAATCGCCTTGTTACTGCGGACGACTACCGTTCATTGATTCTGAATAACTTCGACTCGTACATCACCGACGTATCTGCATGGGGTGGTAACGATAACGTACCACCAGAGTATGGTAAGGTATTTGTCAGTATCAACTATGCAGACGGATTGAGCGACCTTGCCCAAGAGGATGTACAGGAGTCAATCCGTGAGCAGTTGACAAGTAACATTTCTATTATGTCAATTGATACTGAGTTTGTCAAACCTAATTTTACCAAGTTGGAGTTACAGACGGTATTCCAGATAGACGCGACTAAGAACATCTCGACACTAGAGACATTGCAGAGTCGCGTTAACACCGTAGTAGAAGACTACGTCAAGAACGAATTGAACGCTTTTGGTGCAACATTCCGTCGCTCTAATCTATTGACGCGTATCGACGCGTTGTCTCCAGCGATTCTTAACTCACGCATGACTGTCAAGATGCAGCAGACCATTCCAATCACACAGATGATTAGTGATGTGAACGGCATGTATCTTGCGGCGGGTTTGAGTGGAGTCGATTACTTAGACCAAGACTTCGAGGTAAAATATCCTACTATTATAGCTGAAGCGGACAACGACGAACACACAGTCATGTCTTCTGTCTTTAGGTCGAAAGGTAAGAACGTATACATTAGGAACCTTCTAGGTTCAACTAGACTACAGTTGGTAGACGTAAACGGTGTCTTAGTATTAGATAACATCGGTAGTTACGACCCAGCGAAGGGTTTGGTAAAACTGGTCGCGTTGTATGTCGATGGCGTTGGTTACGGTGGTGCTGGTATTAAGATTAGTGCAACACCAGCGAACCAGAGCACCATCCGTCCTCTACGTAACTACATTCTAAGTTTAGATTCATCGATGTCATTCGCACGTGGTACGATGGACGAAGGTGATATTAAGGTCACGTTATAATGTCTAATCTGCAAGGTAGAGACAGATACCGCCCAGGCTTCCATAGCGCAGAAGTCGAATCGTTAGTACCCGCATTCTATAAAGAACAATACCCACTATTCATTGAGTTCTTAGAAACGTACTACGACCCGTCACTGTTCGATGGTATTTCATTCGAAGATATGATACATGAGTTGTTTCATGTACGCGACATCGCATCGGCTGATGCAGAAATCCTTGATAGGATATTTGCAGAGATTAGTGATGGACTAGAGTCAGAGTCGTTCCACTATAATCGTGACCCATACATGATGGTGCGTCTCTTGGCGAAGTTCTATCGCGCAAAGGGTACAGAGATATCGGTTGACCAATTCTTCCTTGCGTTCTTCGACGAAGAGGTAGAAATCACCTACCCTAAAAAAGACATCTTTAAACTGAACGACAAGGTGGGTGGTTCTATTATCGGTCCTCAGAGTATGAAGTTTATACAGGACGACCGACGTTATCAGATTTTCTCAGTTCTTTTGAAAACAGGCATGTCTCTTGCAGACTACGAACCAATCTACAAGAAGATGGTGCATCCGGCAGGATGGTATCTAGCTGCACAATTAGAAACACAGAGTGAGGCGCATCTTAATCTGAAGGCAGGTCCAACTGTAGACCCACTTGAAGTACCTAACTATCCGATTTTACTTGCATCTCATGTGGTTGACAAACTAGACCCACAGTACACTCTACTGGTTATGGAAGAGAACGACCCAGTAGATGCGCGTACGCAAGTAGAGAAAGACACTGGTGAAGGTATCTTAATCAGTTCGCTTGAGGTACTAGAGAAGTACGACGACATTACACTACAACAGTTAGTAGACGACTTTGACACCATCGCAGCGTGGGTAAGTGTTAAGGCCGCGACAATCGACGACGACGGTGTTGACATGTCTCAAGACTACGAGACACTCGACGGTGGTGATGGTACAGGTTAATGGTAACTGCAGACGATATCCTCAACCAGAATCCCAATGGGGAGCCGGTCAAGGTCTGGACGGGGAAACAGAGTGAGTACGATGCACTGTCTCCGGACAGTGATACTGTATACTTTATATTAGCAGACCCACCACCAGAGGAAGAGTCTCCGTTTAGTTCTGGAAATAACCCACTCATCCCAGGCGGTGGTGAAACTACGGGAGAACCAGAACCAGAACCGCAACCAGCTCCAGTCCCGTGGAGTGATGTCACTGCAGTGCAGGACGTTACGGTTACAGGTGGTCCTCGCACATTAGAACCATATAACCCAGATACCTTCACCCGTCTTGAAAACCACTCACTATGGGTTGCGTATTTCCCACGTCGATTCACTATCGACACTACCTTTAATAGCGACGGTACATTCGAAACATTTGTGACTGACCGCTTCTTAGGTATCGGTGGGACTACCCCATTATTCTCTGGTAACTGGAGAGACAGTGCAGTCCCAGAGGGTACTACCTATACATGCGGCATAGAACTAAACTCTCTGAATGGCATTCCGGTCACTCGCGATGACCGCACCTCTTTAGGGTATCATGCCAACGCGGAGTTGTTAGATGTCAATGGTGTAGATGTTACCGTCTTTCAGGGCGGTACCGTTATACAAACGGAAGTATCATCTACGGAAGGTGGTACGATTTCTGTTGCATTTGAAGAACACAGTGACTTGCAGAACCGCGAGCAAGATAGTATGCACCTAGACGCAACAGTTGTGTTGTCAGGTGTCGGGGCATTCAGTTTGTTCGTCACTGGTGTATTTGATGGTACCGAACCAAGCACACACACTCAAGAGTTTAATGTTATATTCGATATGGCGGGTGAGGGACAAAAAGTATTACTCCCTTGGGCGCAGTCGGTACTTATCAATATCAATGATGAGTTCAGTGGTGACCCCGACCCACGCGTAGATTTTTACACACTTGATGTTGCAAAACCAAAACAGTTTCATGACGGTGCAGACGCAATAGATGAGGTATTAGTAACCGCCCCGTCAGGTGTTGTTGAGTTTCACTTCATGCACTATAGTACCCTTACGCATACAGTGATGGTTGAGTTTGGTGCAGGGTGGAATGATTCAGGCTCTACTATAGCACTAACCCGTGGTCAGAGTTATCAGGCAACTGTTGGTGCAGGTGCAACAAATGGGCAGTTTCTTCCAGTCACAATATCCACTACTATAGGTGACCAGACATACACTAAAGAGGTTCCAGTTTCAGTATTTGTGTTTGATTTTAACTTCGACTTCGGTGGGGGTCGTTAAATCATATAAATAAAGACATCTTTCATTTACTCAATCCAGAGAAGAATAAAAATGTCAAGACAAACACTTAATACTGGTGGAGCGGCGAACGATGGTCAGGGTGATACTCTCCGTCAGGCCAGTGAAAAAATTAATGCGAACTTTGAAGAACTGTATCAGTTAGTTGAAGTCAGTGGTGAAGGTGGAATCACTGCAGAATTTTTAAGTAGTTATGTCGATACGTCAGTCCAACAAAAGTTAGATGGTATCGAGTTAGATGATGTCATCAACAATACTATAGCAATCAATACACTCGATGCTCGTGTTACTCAACACGATACCGCACTTACCCAATTACGAGATGACGTAGATAACGCCGTAGGTGGTCTAGGACCTCAAGGTCCGACAGGTCCACAGGGTGCACAAGGTCCTACAGGACATCAAGGTACTAAAGGTCAACAGGGCTCCATAGGTGGTCAAGGTATTCTAGGTGGACAAGGTCCACTAGGCGGTCAGGGCACAATGGGTCCTATCGGACCACAAGGTGGACAAGGCGCACAAGGACAACAAGGTCTTCAAGGTAACCCAGGCCCTATCGGTCCACAAGGTAACCAAGGTGTGCAAGGTATTCAAGGTCTACAGGGTAACCCTGGGCCTATCGGTCCACAGGGTAATCAGGGGGTTCAGGGTATTCAGGGTCTCCAAGGGAACCCAGGCCCTATTGGCCCACAGGGTAACCAAGGTGTGCAAGGTATTCAGGGTCTTCAAGGAAATCCTGGCCCAATAGGACCTCAAGGTAATCAGGGGGTTCAGGGTATCCAAGGTTTGCAGGGTAATCCTGGCCCAATAGGACCTCAAGGTGTACAAGGTTCTCAAGGTATCACCGGATTGCAAGGTAACCCTGGCCCTATCGGTCCACAGGGTATCCAAGGTTCGCAGGGTGTTACTGGTCTTCAAGGAAACCCTGGCCCTATCGGTCCACAAGGTATTCAGGGTTCAACTGGTGTCACTGGTCTCCAAGGGAACCCAGGCCCAATAGGACCTCAAGGTATTCAGGGTTCAACTGGTGTTACTGGTATACAAGGTAACCCTGGCCCTATCGGTCCGCAAGGTTTGCAGGGTTCTCAGGGTGTTATTGGACTTCAGGGTAACCCTGGCCCTATCGGTTCGCAGGGTGCTCAAGGTTCTCAAGGTGTTCAAGGTCTTCAAGGAAACGCAGGTCCGATAGGACCACAAGGCGTACAAGGTTCGCAGGGTGTTACCGGACTTCAAGGTAATGCAGGACCTATCGGACCACAGGGTGTACAAGGTTCTCAGGGTGTCACTGGTTTACAAGGTAACCCAGGCGAACAGGGTCCTCAAGGTGAACAGGGTTCTCAAGGTGTTGTTGGTATTCAAGGTAACCCTGGCCCAATTGGTTCTCAAGGTGCGACTGGACCACAAGGTATTCAAGGTCTGCAGGGTAATGCAGGTCCTATTGGTGCACAAGGTTCTCAGGGTTCGCAAGGTTCTCAAGGTCTACAAGGTAACGCTGGACCGATTGGTCCACAGGGTTCAACTGGTGCGCAAGGTGTTACCGGATTGCAGGGTAATGCAGGACCTATCGGACCACAGGGTGTACAAGGTTCTCAGGGTGTTACCGGATTGCAGGGTAACGCGGGTCCAGTAGGACCGCAGGGTGTACAAGGTTCCCAAGGTGTTACCGGATTGCAGGGCAATGCAGGACCAGCGGGACCTCAAGGTGCACAAGGTTCTCAAGGTATCACTGGTATTCAAGGTAACATCGGACCAGCAGGACCACAAGGTTCTCAGGGTTCGCAGGGTGTTACTGGTCTACAGGGTAACATCGGACCAGCAGGTCCACAGGGCGCACAAGGTTCTCAGGGTGTTATCGGATTACAAGGTAATGCAGGCCCGTTGGGTGGACAAGGTCCAGTCGGTAATGCAGGACCAACAGGTATTCAAGGTAACATTGGTGCCGCAGGTCCACAAGGTGCACAAGGTTCTCAGGGCGTTAAAGGTTTACAAGGTTCTGTCGGTGAACAGGGTGCACAAGGTGAAAGAGGTGCACAGGGTGAACGTGGTCTGCAAGGTGCGATTGGTCCTATCGGTGCAACAGGTGAGGCAGGTCCACAGGGACCAGCAGGAACTACGCCAGGGCCACAGGGTCCTATCGGTAATACAGGTGAGCCTGGCCCGCAGGGTCCAGCAGGTACAACTCCTGGCCCACAAGGTCCACAAGGTTTACAAGGTGAACCTGGCCCGAAAGGTCAACAGGGTTCTATTGGTCCAGTAGGTCCACAAGGACCGCAGGGTGTTCAAGGTATTCAAGGTACTACTGGTGCAATCGGTGCGCAGGGTGCTCAAGGTGCACAAGGTCAACAAGGTTTACAGGGTGCCATCGGTAACGCTGGACCGCAGGGTACAACTGGTTCGACTGGACCTCAAGGTCTACAAGGTCAAATTGGTAATGCGGGACCACAGGGACCACAAGGTAATCAAGGGGTCAAAGGTCTACAGGGTGCCATTGGTAACGCTGGACCTCAAGGACCACAAGGTGCGCAGGGCATACAAGGCCTACAGGGTGCCATTGGTAACGCTGGACCACAGGGTGCACAAGGTGCACAGGGTATCCAAGGTATCCAAGGACAAATTGGTAATGCTGGACCGCAGGGTGCGCAGGGTTCCCAAGGACAACGTGGTCTACAGGGACAAATCGGTAATGCAGGTCCACAGGGTGCGACAGGTTCAACTGGACCACAGGGTTTGCAGGGACAAATCGGTAACGCTGGACCACAAGGTGCTACAGGTTCAACTGGACCGCAAGGTTTGCAGGGTCAGATAGGTAACGCTGGACCACAAGGCGCACAGGGCGCTCAAGGTATCCAAGGTATCCAAGGACAAATCGGTAATGCTGGACCACAGGGTGCACAAGGTGCGCAGGGTCAAAGAGGTCTTCAAGGTCAGATAGGTAATGCAGGCCCTCAAGGACCACAAGGTGCACAGGGTATCCAAGGTATCCAAGGACAAATCGGTAACGCTGGACCACAGGGACCACAAGGTTCTCAAGGACAGCGTGGCCTGCAGGGACAAATAGGTAATGCCGGACCTCAAGGTGCAACGGGTGCTCAGGGTGTCCAAGGTCTGCAGGGTCAGATTGGTAACGCTGGACCACAGGGTGCAACGGGTGCTCAGGGTGTCCAAGGTCTGCAGGGTCAGATTGGTAATGCCGGACCTCAAGGACCTCAAGGGTCTCAGGGACAAAGAGGTAACCAAGGTCAGATTGGTAACGCTGGACCACAGGGTCCTCAAGGTGCTCAGGGTGTCCAAGGTCTTCAAGGTCAGATAGGTAATGCCGGTCCACAGGGTGCACAAGGTGCACAGGGTGTCCAAGGTCTTCAAGGTCAGATTGGTAATGCAGGTCCGCAGGGTCCACAAGGTTCTCAGGGACAACGTGGTCTGCAGGGTCAGATTGGTAACGCTGGACCACAGGGTCCTCAAGGTGCTCAGGGTGTCCAAGGTCTTCAAGGTCAGATAGGTAACGCTGGACCACAGGGCCCTCAAGGTTCTCAAGGACAACGTGGTCTGCAGGGTCAGATTGGTAATGCAGGTCCGCAGGGTCCTCAAGGTTCTCAAGGTGTCCAAGGTCTACAGGGACAAATAGGTAATGCCGGACCTCAAGGTGCACAGGGTTCTCAGGGTCAAAGAGGTCTTCAAGGTCAGACTGGTCCGGCGGGCGCACAGGGCGCGACAGGTTCAACTGGTGCTCAGGGTCAACAAGGTGCATCGGGTGCGCGGGGTCAACAAGGTGCAACTGGACCAGACGGTGCAACTGGACCAAGAGGTAATACTGGTGCGGCGGGTGCACAAGGTGCAACGGGTCCAGCTGGTGCTCAGGGTATCCAAGGTGCAACTGGTGTTGCAGGTATTCAGGGTTCTCAGGGTCCGGTTGGTGGATTCGGTAACGCAGTTATATTTGATACAGGTACTACCCTACCGTCTAATATCAGCTCAACGGCGTCGGCACAGATACGAAGTTTCCGTACGCAAAACACTGTTTATGAAGGTGATATATATTGGCATATCGGTACAGGACGAATCTATCGTTCAACTGAAAACCGTATCAACACTACGACGCCTGCGGCATTTACTGAGATAACAGACGGCGACCGTGTTACTGCATCAAGTGTTGCGGGATTAATCGACCTAAGTGCGATTCTAAATACTGCTGATACTGGTGACCGAATCGAGTTCAAACGCACTCGAATTGATATCTACGAAGGTTCTTCACGTCGTGTAAGATTAGGAGAACTATAACCAACAGGATATATTATGTTTGCAATTGTTGATGACTTCTACGCTGATCCCGATTCAGTTCGGGATTATGCGTTGAGTCAAGAGTTTACTATAACAGGCAACTACCCCGGCCTACGCACGACACCGTGCAATAATGAGGGTGGATACATCGACGGTCTAATAGAAAGTTTTCAAAACATCATAGGGAAGACTATCACACATTTCCCGTTAGACCAGTACAATACGTCCTTTCAATATACAACTGCAGAGTCCAAGACGTGGATACATCATGATGCCATGTCTTACGCTGCAGTTTTATATCTCACACCGAACGCACCTCTCGATGCAGGTACCGCAATTTATCGACATAGGTTGACAGGAATCATGCGTCACAATAGTGCGTGTCCGGTAGACTTTAATGAGTTTCAGTTGATTGAAGATGATTGGGATATTGTGGCAGAGGCAAAAAATGTTTATAATAGACTTGTAATTTACGACGCAATGTATTATCATAGAAGCGTTGTACCTGGCTTCGGCACCAATCAATACGACGGACGACTGTTTCAAACATTCTTCTTCGAGGCAGAATAATGAAACTAATGACAACGCTGTTGACATCGAACGATGTCCCGAAGTTGCACCGTCTCATTAAATCCGTTGAGGGCGTAATACGAATCGAACCTATTGAGTGGGAAGTTGTTATTGTGGTCAACAGCATCCACGAAGGGTACTACGAACAGGTCCTTGAACTCGACCAACCATTTCGTGTCGTCAATACAGAGAGTAACGGTAAACCAGGCCGAGGGAAGAATGCATGTCTTGATGTATTCCTAGAGAGTGATGCAGACTTTGTTTCCCAGATTGACGGTGATGACTTCCTCTATCCATCATATCTACAGTCTCTATACAATCACATCAAACATTATCCCAATATAGATGTTCTAGGTGTTGTCCCATGTGACTGTATATGCAACTTTGCGTTGGAGTCTGGACACTATTGGTGGGTTAACGATAAATATCACGCGAGTGTGTGGGGTACGTCTATGTGTCCCCCTAGTCCCAATATGGGACCTCAGAAGAGTCACCTATTCATTGACGAACGTCCAGTGTCGGTAGACTTCATCATGCTGCAGAGCAGAAAGTCTGCACAGTTGAAAATGAATGAAAACATAGGTAATGGTGAAGACCACGCATACACTTATAAATTATTAGGTGAACACCAACAAGGTAACTTGCAATACTTTTTGTCTATGTCAAGTGATATGTACTGTATCGATAGAACAACCGAAGGGAGTGCACAGAAAGTCCATTCGTACGATGATTACCTTGAACCAATGCGACAAGAAGCCCTACGTCATGTACCAGAATGGCGCAGCAGTCCCTATGAGTTGCCAGTGATATACAAGAAACTATTGATGAACCAATTCCAAAAAGAAAATTGGTTAAACGATTTTGTAAATCGGTTCGATTAAAACGTATAAATAATCAATATTATTTCTAACAGGAACAGATATAATGCCAGCAATAGTAAGACAACCAATGAGTAGGAGTCTTGCGAATGACCTATTGACTGATTTGAAATCATTATCAAGTCACTATTACATAGGCATCGCGAAGTCAGACGTATTCAACCCATTGGACACAGTAGTTGACCCAATCGATTCACCACGTGAAGAGCGAGAGTTTAGAAATAACTTGCAGTCGATTAAGAGAATCGAAGATGCGAGTATGGTAGCAAAGAGAGTAGATTGGTCATATGGAACTCGATACTCTGGTTGGGACGACTCAATATCGTCTGACATCGTAGAGCCATGGACTCCGTGGTATGTGATGAATGACGCTAAGGAAGTTTACATCTGTCTCGTTAACCCATTAGATGAAACTGGAGCTCCACGTGCATCAACCATTGAACCTAACTATGGTCTACATGCACCGATGAGTCCGGAGACAGACCCAGATGCACCGATGTTCGGTATGAAGGAGTGGTGGAAGCCATTCACTCTTGCAGACGGTTATACTTGGCAGTTCCTTTACTCACTAACTCCAGAGCGCATTTTTCAGTTCCTATCATCTAACCACATCCCAGTTCAAGAAGCGGAGCCATCTCTTCCTGTTGGTGACTCTATCGAAGACTTACAGTGGCATGTAAAGAATGAGGCAATCGGTGGTCAGATTCTATCTATCAAGGTAATTAAGAACGGGTCTGGTTTTTCTCAGGATGCAGTGCCACCAGTATACATCTATGGTGATGGTACGGGCGCATCTGCGACTGCACACGTTAGCACCAATGGGCAAGTTGTTAAGATAACAATGGACGACTTCGGTTCAGGTTACTCTTATGCAAATGTTGTTGTGGGTGATGACACATCAAATTGTTCTGCACGTCCAGTAATCACATCCAAGAACGGTATTGGTTATAACCCTATAGATGATTTGAAAACAAGTTCGGTCATGTGCAACATTAAACCAGACGGTACCGTTGACGACACATTTATTGTACGCAACACTTTCCGTCAGATTGGTTTAATCAAGGCACCAGATACAACACTAACTGAGTCAGACGGTACTCCGATACCATTCACTGGTCTTTCAGCGAAGGTACTTAATCAGATGACTTTGTTGAATAGTGCACCATTTGAGAAGGGTGGGTTAATCACTGGTTCATTGTCAGGTGCACAGGCGTGGGTAGATGATGTAGATGGTCTAGTTGTATATTACCATCAAAACGAGTCTACCGGATTTAAACCGTTTATTGAATACCAAAACCCGAATGACCCAACATCTCAAGGTGAGCCTGTCGTACAGGATGGTCTGATTCTAACGGGTCAAATTGATACTCTTGCTCCATCCGTTGACATGGACCGTTTTTCTGGTGAAGTTCTATATATTGAGAACCGTGCACGAATTCGCAGAGACGAAGAGCAGCAGGAAGATATTAAGATTGTAATCACTGTTTAGGATTGATCATGTCAGACACATTTAACAATAAAACGTTTCGAGAGACTTACCGCGACTACTACAATCCTGAAGACGGTTATCATCGTGTTCTTTATAAATCAGGTCGTGCACTACAGGCTCGCGAATTAATCGAAGGGCAGACAATCATCCAAGAGGAGATTGCGCGTTTCGGTCGTAACATATTCAAGGAAGGCGCATTAGTTAACTCTGGTGGCGCTACCGTCAATAATAAATTAGAGTACATCACTCTTGCACCGCAGAGTGTATTTGACACTATCATTTCTGGTAAAGAACTGACAAACGGTACGGTCAAGTTTAAGGTCATTGAGATGTATGATGTTGCGGGAGAAGACCCAGCAACACTGTACGTGCAGTACACAGACACAAGTGCAGTTACCGACAACTCTGTCCCACCACGTGTCTCCGCAGGAGACCAACTATCATACGCAGACGGCACTGCAGGTGTTGCGATGGTTGTTGGTGATGTGTTCACCAAAGATGGAAAAAGTATTCAACCAGTAGGTCGTGGTACTAAGGCACACTTCGCCGCAGGTGACTTCTTTGTACAGGGTCACTTCGTATATATGAAGGGTGGCAGTGCATTCATCAACAAGTACAGCGACAAACCAACCCTTGACTTTGGTTTTAAGATTGAACAGTCAATCGTCACTGCAAGTGAAGATTTCCAACTGTATGATAATCAGGGTGAGGTGCCAGACCGTACAGCCCCAGGCGCAGACCGATACAAGATTGAGCTGACTCCAAGTTCACGTGATGAGGCTGGAGTAGATAACTTTGTATTTGTTGTTCGCATTGTAGAGGGTATTGTTACTCGTGAAGTCGGTGCATTCGATGCATACAACGAAATCAATAACCTACTTGCACAACGAACCAAAGAGGAATCGGGTGATTACGTCGTTGAAGGTTTCACTGCAATCACCGAAAATAAAGACGATAACTTTATCACACTGAACGTCACTGAAGGTATCGCCTATGTTGACGGTTACCGCTTGGAAATTGGTTCCACACCTATTGATGTACCTAAAGCGAACACTGCAGTTGTTAAGACTTCAGAACCAGTACCGGCTGTGTATGGTAACTGGTGTTATGCAGACCTAACTGCATCAACATCTCAGGGACTAGGTCGTCCACATGTTGGTGGATACCTTTCATTAAAGAATTCAAGTGGTGCGACAATTGGTTTCGCAAACATTCGTGGTGTACAACCTGAAGGTGCGCGTTATCGCGTATACCTATTCAACATTCGAATGAACACGGGTCGTGCATTCAATGACGTTACATCTATGATTGACCCACTGCAGACTGAAACAAGCACCATACCATTATTACTTGATAGTAATACAGGTAAGAACCTTGGGTTATATGGTACTGCGGACAACAACTTATTATTCCCTCTACCACAGAAGAGTCCATCTGCCGACAGTATTCAAACTGCATCGTTCACTATTCAGAAGTACCACGACATTCCAAGTGATGGTTCGGGTACATTTACTCGTGCAGGCGTTGAGTATTCACAATGGATTGTGGCGCAGAAAGACGGTCCGGTTGTTTATCCAACAGCGCCAGAGACTGCAGACGCACCATTGGCGGTTAACTCTAACGGTATTATCAGTAATCTAAATCCAACTAAAGACCACGTACTATTAAGCTACGAAGAGGTCACTGGTGGATTCAAGACTAAGACATTAAAGAACGGTACTCACACACAAAACATTACTTCGGTTGACCAACAGGCACGTCCAATCGCATTGGGTGAAGTAGATGGTGTGAAGATTAATTCAGTCAAGTTATTAGACACTTCACAATCTAATAACATTGCGGATGCAGAAGACATCACTCACCAGTTTACACTAGACGGTGGACAGCGTGATAACTTCTATGATGTTGCGAAGGCATACCTAAAAGACGGATACTTACTACCACACGGTACAATACAGGTCATCGTTGATTTCGATTACTTCGAACACTCGGCCGCGGGTCGTTTCTATTGTGCAACATCATACACTAATGTTGAATACGACGAAATTCCAAATTACACTTTCTCAGGTGGTTCATCAATATCTTTGCGTGATGTACTAGACTTCCGTCCAGTACGTAAACCAGACGCATTGAACGAATTCACCATGAGTGAACTACCACAGAATGCATCTGCGGTTAGTATTACTGAGGTGTCCTACTACCTACCACGTATCGACATGCTAGTCGCAAACTCCGTGGACAGTCGAGGTGACATCGGTTTCGGTGAGTTACAGGTCATTCAGGGGCAACCAGCAGAATACCCACGTGAGCCAGAGATTCCAAGTGGCGCACTTTCTCTGTACAAGATACGACTAAACCCATACACGTTTGGTACTGAAGATGTCATCACGACAAACATCAGCAACAAGCGATACACTATGAAAGACATCGGTAAGATGTCCACTCGTATCAATAACCTATTTGAGTTGACCACGTTGAGTTTCCTAGAACTTAACACCAACACTTTAACTGTGTTGGATGCGGACGGTCTTGCACGTACAAAGGCAGGATTTATCGCGGACAACTTCACCGACTTCTCATTCTCTGACATCCAGAATGATAACTATCGTGCATCCCTAGACGCGGGTAACAACCTAAGAGCGTCATTCCGTATGCAGTCGGTACGTTTACAGTACGCAAACACTAACCCAACTTCTGTTAAAAACGCAGATGTTGCAACTCTAAAGTACACTAACGTACCTATGGTTGAGCAGTTACTTGCAACAGATGCAATGAACGTCAACCCATTCGCAGTTATCACCCAACAGGGTCACATCACACTATCACCGGCAAGTGATGAGTGGGTGGAGACTCGTACCCTACCGGCTCCAGTACAACAATTCATCCGTCCTTGGGAGGACCTATGGATTGTAGAAGACCGACGCGAAAGTGAATGGTTCGGTCAGGGTGAACTAACATGGATGACGGTCAACTGGAACCTAAACTTTAACGAGGCGTGGTTACCAATACAAAACATGATGGGCGGACGAATCGCAGACATCGAGATTATACCGTTCATGCGTTCACGCCGTATAGCCTTTGCCGCTCGTGGACTACGTCCAAACGCAAACATCTTCGCGTTCTTCGACGGTGTTGATGTGAGTGATTGGGTACGTCAAGAGTCTGCAGAGATTAGTTTCTCCAATGACCCAGCAGAGATTGGTTCACAGTTTGCGAACGCAACTGAATACCCAACTGCACTTGGTGGTAAGAGCGAACTAATGACTGACTCAAAGGGTGAGTTACTTGGTTCATTCTTCTTACCTAACACAGGTGCGATTCAGTTCAGAACAGGTTCACAAGAATTTACTTTGATGGATGTAGACAGTGGTATACAGGACGATGCGTTGACTTTCGCATCTACTATGTATACGTCAAGCGGTTCATTAGTGACTCGCTTCGAACCACCATTCCGTCAGTTCGACCCATTGGCACAATCTTTCTTCATCGACCAAATCGAGAATCCATACGGTGTATTCATTACAGGCGCGAACATATTCATGGCGTCAAAGGATTCACAGATTCCTCTACAGGTACAGATTCGTCCAGTAGAGAACGGTGTACCACAGGAACGTGCAATTGTAGGGTCAACTAAGTTTATCAACCCAGAGGACGTTGTTGTCACTCCGTTCACTGAAGACACAGATATCGTAACTGTACAGGCTGCACCAACACGAGTAGATTTCAATCAACCAATCTACCTAGAGCCATCTAAGTCTTACGCGATTGTTCTACTTGCAGACAGTACAGAGTACACTGCATACACTGCGCAAACTTATCAGTATGTTCTAGGACCAAGTCGTGATACTTTGGTATCAAAGCAACCAACTCTAGGTTCTCTATTCCTATCGCAGAACGGTTCGACTTGGACTCCAGACCAAACACGTGACCTTATGTTCACACTGGACCGTGCAGAGTTTGAAGAGACTGGTACTGTTCTACTTGAGAATACCGTACTACCTAATGTTATGCTCAACGCAGACCCATTCGAAACATTCGCGAATGACACTCTAGTCTTTGTAAATCACGAAGGCCACGGTTTTGTATCGGGTGACGAAGTAGTTATCCAAGGTGTGACTGGCGGTGTAAGTGGTAACGAAGCTGAAGACTTGAACGGCACATTCCAAGTGGTAGAACCACGTTGGAACGGTTATAAGATTAATACACAGAATGCACCTACTGGCGCATCCGTTGGTGGTGGTTCCGGTGTGGTTGTATCGCAACAGGTCATGTACGACCAATTCGTACCACAGATTCAGAATACTATCCCACGCGGAACTGGTATCACTACAGTCGCACGATTGACTGAAGGTTCATCATACGGTTCAGGTCGAACTTTGTCAAGTAACGCATACGTCACCAAGACGACAACTGCATTCTTGAATGACTTAAACATCAACGAATCGCCAAAGGTTGTTGCATCAAGTGAGCAGGTCAATGGAGCGAAGACTCTGGCGATGGAACTAAACTTGAATGCGAGTGATGACCGAAAGGTATCTCCAATCATCGACCTACAACGTTCATCTGTTCTTGCACTAGAAAACGTTATCGATGATGCGAACGCCGCGCAACATATCACTATCCCGATTGCGATATCAGAGTCGTCGGTAGGATTGAAGATTATCTTCGCAGCTAACAAACCGTCAGTTGCAGACTTCGAGGTATACACCAAGACTGCAGTTGATGAAGACGCATTGTCTGCAACAGATGACAATGGTGACCCATTGGTCGATTGGGTACAGGCAGATATAGACTTTGCAGTACCAAGTGACGATAACCCAACAATCTTCCGTGACCATGAATATACGATTGAGTCAGACCCTTTCTCTGTATTCCAGATTAAGATTGTTATGAAAACAAGTAACACATCTAAGACTCCAGTCGTACGCGACCTACGTGCAATCGCGTTGGTAACTCCGTATGGCGGTGGTGGCGGTTCAAGCAGTAGTACCACTAACACAAGTAGCGGTACCGGCGGTACCGGAGAAGACACTGGTGATGGCAACGGAAGTGATACTGGTAGCGGTACCGGAGGAGACGACCCATCACCATCTGCGACTGCATTCACAGATATAACATCGTTACCAGCGACGTTAAATATTACAGGCTCTCCACGAACGCTTGAGGGATATAATCCAGAACAGGACACTAATCAATACGGAGAGTCTTGGAGATATTGGCACGATGAAGGTCGTTTGTTGAGATTGGCTATTCGGTTCCAACCATCTGGTGATTTCCAACTTGTTACCAATACTAACAGGACAGCCGAAACGGTCGTTGGTGCAGATTACATAGACCAATTCACCGTTCTTGCAACGGGTAAATGGTTAGACCGCCCTGTCGTTGATGGAGAAACCTTTGAATGTGGTATGGAAATTGTCGAGGTTGATGGTCAGTCGGTTTCGTTCCGTCCAAATAATACGGTAGATGACCCACACCCAGAATTAAGAAATGTTGGAACGGGTGCGGACCTTGGTCATGACCCTGTGGTTTCAAAAACTGTTGACCATGACACTAACTGGGGCGCACACGGGTTTTTCATCACTGAACACAGCACTTGGATTGAAGACGGAAAACCGTCTTCGTGGGATTCACTTCACCTAAACCCTGCGCAAGATATCACAGGTTCATTCAAGATGAATTTGTTTGTCAGGGGAGACAACGTCACCGACGTTACTACAGCGCCTATCGAGGTAAATTATACTCTACAGGGTGAGGCGCAAGTGGACGACTCTCAAGGGTCGCCGTTAGTAATAGTAGGAGTAAGCGATAGAACAGGAGAAGACCCAGACCCAATCATTGCATCCTATGCATTAAGTGTATGGAAGCCTAGAACATTCCATGACGGCGCTACACTATCAGACCAGACACTTGAAGTAGAGAGCGGTGCAACTGTTGATTTCCACATGACTTGGGGGTCTACTGACGGACAAACCGTAACGGTCGTACCAAATGGAACATGGGACGAGGCGGGTCAATCAATAACTGTTAACCGTGGTGATTTCGTACAACTAAATGTATCGGATACTGCACAGATAGGAGATGATGCAAGCGTAACAGTGAGCGCCACTATATCAGGAGTACAGTATACTAAAGAAGTGCCAATTCTGGTTATCTCCGGTGGTATAGGTTAATGCAAAAGAGATACTTGAAAGTAGAAGGTCATAATAATTTAGTGAGGGATAGTCGTACCGGCGCTATCCTAAATACGAACAAGGCAGAGATTGAAAGGGCAAAAAAACAAAAACAAGAAGCGCTCAAAAAGAATGCACATATCGACAAGCTGTCTAGTGATGTTGAATCACTTAAACAAGATATGTCACAGATAAAAGATTTGCTTTTTCGTTTAGTAGAGGGTAAAGATGAGTAATCCTATTTTACAAGAAATACATCTTGCGGATAATATAAACGCAGCGATACTAAAAATTAACCAGAACTTTGAGGGACTGGATTCTGCAGTTAGTAATATCACTATTAATATCGACTCTGCAGATATTACCAATATCATTAATAATGTATTAGACTCAGATTATTTCTTAACTGTAATCGACTCTGACTATATTCAGCAGTTGTTATTGAATATGGAGTTGAACTTTGATGACTCTCAGGTTCAAGCCAATGCGACAAATATATTAGAGTTATACAACCGCATCGATATTACTGACTCAGGTGTTCTTGTACTTGCAAGTCAAATACAACAGGTAGAAGCGGACCTTGCAAACTTAACACTTGACGGTATCGATTCTGCATTTTTAGAATCTGCAGTTGCGGGTGCGATGTCATCATTGACTGCTAGAATAAATGTTAATAGCGATGGACTAACAATACTTGGTGAGGCTGTAGATTCAGTCAGTGCGTCATTAGTTCTTATCGATAGTGAATTAGGCGGTTTAGATGGTCGCATTACTGGAAACGCGAATGCGATCACCACACTAACCTCTCGTATCAACGTCAACTCAGACTCGATTGATATATTGGGTCAATCAGTAGACTCTATTCGCACAGACCTAAACAATATCGTATTGGATGCAATCGACTCTGACTTAATTATAGATGCAGTTGCAGAAGCCCAGAACGCATTAAGTGCACGAATCACTGTAAATAGTGATGGCATCACTTCCTTGGGTTCACAGATAACTACCCTTAATGCAAACCTTAGTGCGATTAACTCTGATACTAACGAGAGAATTGACCTAAACGCAAGCGCAATCTCTTCAGTAATCGCACGAGTCAATATAAACTCAGATGAACTGTCAGCGATAGCTGAGGCGACAGACTCTTTGAGTGTTAGTCTTGACCAAATCTTAGATGAAAACGGTAACGTAATCATTTCACCTGCCGACGTTGAGGCTGCGACAGCAGATGCGTTCAGTCAGGTGTATGCACGAATAGAAGCAGACAGCGCACGTTTAACGGTAATGAGTGGTCGAGTCGATAGTTTTCAAACCGAATTACTTGCTACTCAGGGTGATTTAGACGCAGAGATACTAGCGACTGGTCTTGCACGTCAACAACTTGAGAATCGAATTTCAATCAACAGTGATACAATCACTAACGTTAGTTCTTTGGTCACTGAACTAGATAGTACTCTTTTGGTTCGTGACGCAGAAGGTAATGTGACAAGCACTGCACACGCAGGTGCGGTAGAAGACCTAAGAACTGAGGTGGTTGCAGAAGACGGACTTATCCAGAGTGCACTATCGAGTTTTGAAACTACAATCGAAGCGATGATTGATAGTTCTAGGGCTGCGATTACTACAGACTATCAAACTTATGTAGATAATGCAACTGGTAATACTACCGCATCATGGCGTTTAAACGTAGAGGCGGGTGACACAACTGACCCTTACGTTGCGGGTATCGAGTTGTCGAACAACTCTCAGGTTGCAGATTTAGTCATCACTGCAGATACGTTTAAGTTGGTAACCCCGACTGCGACAGATGGTTCTGGTGGTATCAACCCGTTCACTGTAGATGCAACTGGAGTGAAACTATCTAACGCAACAGTTACAGGTTCTATAAGTATCGGTACTGGCCTAACTGGTACAGACCACATGGAAATCACCAATGATAGGATTGATATCTTTGAGGGTAACGCAAGAAGAGTTCGATTAGGAATGTTATAATTTATGTTTTATGTTTTATCTAGCCACAATATTTATGCACTCAAGCGACAGTTTAAAACACTACCAATAGATAAGACGACAGTAATAATAAATACGACTCACGATGAGTTTCGTGAACATGCGATAGCTTATTGTGAGGAAAATAAAGTTCGTTATTTCGTAACAGAGAGTGATGGCACTGCTGCCACGGGAAAGAATAGTTTTCTTGACCGATTTGATGAAGATGGTGTACCATATGCAGTGTTGATAGATGGTGATGATTACCTCACTAAACGTGGAGTGGTCATGTATCAACGTCTAGTAGAACGAGAAGATGTACCAGACGCTTTAGTGTTGTTTAATCAGGTCAATATAACTGAAACGAGACATGACCGTGTAGAAAGAAGTCAAGACCCGATTAGACCACACGAAGACCCTACTAAGTTGACCTCTCGATATATACAGTCATCGGCAGTCGCAGACTGGAACGAGTTGGCTAAAGGTTTTTTGGTTGCGGATAATGTACCGGACATTACTGTAGAAGAAGTAGAGATGTTTAAAAAATATATCTCAACTCTTCAACATTCAATGGGTATAGATGAGTTAAGTACTCGACTTGTGTTTATGTCAAGAAAGGTTTTACCCTACAGATTCAATAAAGGTTTGACGGTAGGAGAGGATACTCTTCAATATCTTGAACTAAAAGATGCACATGAACGTGGTGAACTAAAATTGGCTGCGCATAATGAAAAGTTCCCGACATATATGTACGATGTACGTATATCAGGCATTGCATTAAAAGAAAGTCAAAAGGACCAAGGTAAAGGGTTCATTAACTGGATGAAAATTCTTTTGGCAGAAATGGATTGTCTAAAAGATAATAATAAGTTACACAAAACACGTGTACCAATATTGGAGTTTTAAATGGCCGATTATGGTTTAAAAATATGGACCGCAGCTGGATATGTATCGTTTGATTCCAGATATATGCCATCCTATGTAAAAGTGGTTACGTCCGGAACGACTACTGTTAACGGTAACAGCACTAAAACTATATCCGTTCCAGACGGATACACTTATCTTTATGTTAATGGTCCATCCGGTCCATATGAGTATCCCTTTGAATACACCAGAACGAATTTCTCTGGAGGTAAGGCGTACGCCTTTGAGCTAGAAAATAATCTTCCAACCACTGAATCGTTCGGTTACGTCTGTATTATACTATAGGAGAATATCATGGCGGATTATGGATTACAGGTAACAAATCAATCAGGTCGCGTTTTGTTCGATAGTCGTGAAGCGGGCCGTGGTACTTTTCAATACTCAAAGGGAACCATCTCGCCTGGCCAATCGCTAACTACCCTTATATCAGATTTGGTATTAATTAATATTGATAAGCCAAGTTCGGGAACTCATAGATTTAGACTGGCAGGAACGCGTGTCGCCTCAGGTAATACTCTTACTTGGACTTTTAATTACACTTTCGCCACAGTTAATAACCACCCTATTAACTATGTTATTCTGAGAGACGCGGCGCAGGCTACAACTTTTGGTGACTATGGTTTACAATGTAATGACCCTGCAGGCACATATACTGGTCCAGTTACTTTTGATAGTCGCATGTTCACATCAACTGAAGGGGAAATTTCACTCGACCCAAATGATGTTTACATAGGAAGATTCGGACATGGTCAGAGTATATCCAGTTTCAGACAAATCAATGGCGTGACCATGACTGGATGGAACGGTCCAGATGGATTGGATTACTATAACGCAGGTATGTTAGAATACACTTCGGTATCGAGCTATGTAAGAGAATTTAGTATTGTTTGGGACAGTGGGACAAATATAGGTAATACTTATCAAGAAATATATAGTCGGCAAACAGGGTATTATGGTAATCCACCCTTTTCAACGATTTATGCATCTATTATAACAGTATCAACTTATGCAAACTCAGCTGCACCAAGCCCAGGCGGAGTATATTCCTTTTCCGAGGTTCACTCGGCAGGACAGGGATTTGAAACTACATATTACCCGTCGGCACTACAACCACTGTATATTGGTAGACCCAACCCTAACTTAGGTTTATATGAACCAACAAATACTTAATGTATAAATAAATTTTTATTTGGAGATTACAAAATGCACCCTAAAATCGCCTTAACTAATCAGAATGGCGTAATTGACAGAACTGATATGGATAGCGGTCGCTGGCCAGAAGATGGAGAATGGCTTGATGGTTGGCGCATTCAAAGAATCTATGACCTAGAAGGTCTTGAAGTTAGCGAATACATCTCAACTCGCGTATGGTCAGACGACGCATATGCGTTTGTCCCTGTCCCTCGCAGACCAAATCCAATCGCAGATTGGGACTGGTCCACTGAACAGTGGGTATGGGATTCTGAGGTTATTCTCAACGAGATTAGAACTGAACGTAACCGTATTCTTATGCAAAGTGACTGGGCATTAATGCCAGACTCACCTTTGTCAGATGAGCAGAAAGAAGAGATGAGGGCCTATCGTAAGGCTCTTAGAGACTTCCCTTCAACCCTTGATATGACTCAAGTAATGAGTCTACAGGATGTAGAGGATTGGCCAGCACACCCTGCTCTATAAAATATAAATAGGAGTATTGATTGGAGATGCGTAGATAGTGGTTTTCTGCGCACTAATTTATTATAAATAAAACCATCGTAAACCCTTTTTCATTCACTATAGAGAGCGATAATTGTGTCAGCATCGAGCATTCCACTAAAAATCAAAAATTCGAATGGTGACCTACAGGAATTCACTCCGGCGGAAGAGAACTATCTTGCGTTCGCAGTGGGACAAGCATTGGCGTCTGCAGCGTCCAATGATGTCGGTAATATAAGTTTAACTGGTAACGTGAACATTGGTTCTTTCGTTGACACCTTCTATAATGAGGTCACCGGAACTCACCCAGCTTCACAAATAACTTCATCTACTACAACCACTACACTAACTCAGGTGGGTGGTCCAGCAGATGAATCCGGTGCAGACTTTGTACGCCCTGTAGGATACTACGACGGAACTAACCCTGGCTTCTACGAAATGGTAGACCCAGATGTAACCGCGTTAGCCAATCGTGTTCTGAGTAATCTTGCACAGAATGATTACGTAGGAACCTTTAAACTAGCATCTTCCAGCCCAGGCGCTGATTACACATTGTTCATAGGAAATGTGTTTCAGGATACCCGTGGGGATGGAACATCAACTTCTTACAACATTTATCTACGTAACAATATGTCTGCGATTGCGGCAGTTCGTCCAGTTGCGACTCGTTACGACGTTAATGGAGACTTCGACGGTTTCCAAGAGATGAGTGATGCACAAATCCAATACACTATTGGTCAGCGCATCAAGACTCTACGTGCGACTTCAGGCAACATTGGTTCATACCAGTTGCGTTCTTCAACGCAAGGTGTACCTACTGCCCCAGGCACTTGGAAGTCCGTAGGTTCTGCAATCAACACTACTCGTGAAATTGCAGACCAGTCATATGCTCGTACTCGTAACTCTGCATATGTACGTACTCGTGTTTCTGCATACACTCGTGACCGTACCTCTACATACGCCCGAGTTTCTACTCGTACCAGTACTCGCGACTTTGCAGGTAACTACGTAGGTAACTATACTCGCGATTTCACAGGTAACTACTCACGCAACTTTGCGGGTGAGTACACAGGTGACTTCGTAGGTAACTATTCTCGCACTCGTAACAGTGCATATTCACGTGACCGTGTGACCAACTTCTCACGTACTTTTACTGGCGAATACATCCTAAACCGTCAGTCAACGTATACTCGTGTACGTCTACAGGCGTTCACTGGTGGATTTACTGGTTACTATTCTCGTGCACGTGTCTCTGTCTATACTCGTAACAGAATAACAGATTTCGCAGGATACTACACTCGTAACCGTGTATCCACATATGCCCGTGGCCGTGTTTCTTCTTACGCAGGTACTTACTCACGCAACCGCGTTAGTGCCTATGCAGGAACTTACACACGTACTCGTGTATCATCTTACTCAGGAACATACGCTCGTACTCGTAACTCTGCATATGCGGGGACTTACACGCGTACACGCGTTTCTGCATACTCAGGTACTTACTCACGCACACGCGTTTCTGCATATGCTGCAGATTATACTCGCGTTCGTGCGACTAACTACACTCGCGACCGTGTAACTAACTTTGCAGGTGTTTACTCACGCGCACGTGTATCGACATATGTTCGCAACCGTGTTACAGACTTTGCGGGTAACTTTATTGGTAACTATGCACGTAACTTCGTAGGAAACTATGCTCGCAACTTCGTAGGAAACTACGCACGTGCGTTCGCTGGTAACTACGTAGGTAATTACGCTCGTACTTCTACTCGCACATCAACTCGTACTCGTTACTCAGCTTATGCACGTACTTCAACACGTACTCGTGTATCTGCTTACACTCGCGACCGTGTTACAAACTTTGCGGGTAACTTTATTGGTAACTATGCACGTGATTTCGTTGGAAACTTTGTAGGTAACTACGCACGTAACTTTGCTGGGGACTTTGCAGGTAACTATGTTGGTAACTATGCGAGAGACTTCGTAGGCGATTTCGTAGGTAACTATGCACGTAACTTTGTTGGTAACTACGGCGGTAACTTCGTCGGTAACTATGCAACTACATTTACGGGTGACTTCGTAGGTAACTACGCTCGCGGTTTCGTTGGAAACTATGCACGTAACTTTGTTGGTAACTACACTAGAAACTTTGCCGGTAACTTCGTAGGTAACTACGCTCGCGGTTTCGCAGGAGACTTTGCAGGTAACTTCGTTGGTGATTATGCACGTACTCGTGCGACCAACTATACGCGTAACCGTGTTTCTGCTTACGCACGTACTCGTGCAACCAATTACACCCGTACTCGTAACTCTGCGTACACTCGTACGTCTACTCGTACTCGTTACAGCGCATATGCACGTACTTCGACTCGTACGTCTACTCGTACTCTAAGTTACACTCGTACTCTGTACTACACTGGTAACTACGCTAACGCATATACTCGTAACCGTACTCAGACATTTACTGCAACTGGTACCTACACTCGTACTTTATACTACGCGGGTGACTTTACTGGAAACTACACCCGTAATGTTACTTACACTGGTAACTATACCCGTACATTGACTTACACTGGTGACTTCGTAGGTAACTACACTCGTGGTGTCACTTATACTGGTAACTACACTCGTGGTGGCCCAGTAACATATACTGGCGACTATATTCGTTACCAGAACCCATATGACACCGTAAACTATTATATCGGTAACTATATCGGCGGTGGTGCTACCTACGCTGGTAACTTTGTTGGTAACTACACCAGCGCATATGCAGGCGCAGGTGGTGGTCGAGTATCTTCATATACTCGATATGTTTATCCATCTGGTCTACAGTATTATACTCGTTCGTTCGGTACAACCACCTATTATACGCGTACATCGACTCGTACGTCAACTCGTAACTCAACTGGTGCAGGCACGGATTATACTGGTGCATACACTCGTTCGGCAGCGTTGTACTACACTGGTAACTATATCGGTACTGTTACTGAGACTTACACTCGTAACCGCGCAGCGACATTAGACTACACTCGTACTCGTGTCACTAACTACACTGCAACAGGTACGTATACTCGTGGCCGTGCGGCGACACTAGACTACACTCGCAACAGTACTCGTACTTCAACCAATACTGGTTACTACACACGAACGTTGTATTATGTTGGTGACTTCACAGGAAACTACGCACGTAACTTTGTTGCCGATTACACTCGTACTGGTTACTACACACGTACTGGATACTACGCAGGTGACTTCGTAGGAAACTATGCGCGTGGATTTGCAGGTGACTTCGTAGGAAACTATGGTCGTTCATTCATTGGCGATTACGTAGGTGACTTCGTAGGAAACTATGCGCGTACATTCGTTGGTGATTACGTAGGTAACTTTGTTGGTAACTACGCACGTACTTCAACACGCACATCGACTCGCACACGTTACTCAGCATATGCCCGTACACGCGTAACTAACTACGCTGGCGCATACTCACGTACTCGTACATCAGCCTACGCTCGTACTCGTAACTCGGCTTACTCGCGTACTCGTATAACTAACTACGTTGGTGATTTCACCCGTACGTCAACTCGTACTTCGACTCGTAACCGTTACTCTGCATACGCAAGAACTCGTGTAACTAACTACGTTGGTGATTTCACTCGAACATCTACTCGTACGTCAACTCGTACACGTGGTTCTGCTTACGCACGTACTCGTGCAACCAATTATGTTGGTGATTTCACCAGAGACCGCGTAACTAACTTCGCAGGTAACTTCGTAGGTAACTACAGCCGCAACTTTGCGGGTAACTATGTAGGTAACTACGCTCGCGCATTTGCAGGTGACTTCGCTGGTAACTTCGTTGGTGAGTACACTCGTACGTCTACTCGTACTCGTTACAGTGCATACGCAAGAACTCGTGTATCTGCATACAGCCGTACTCGTGGTTCCGCATATACTCGTGACCGTGTAACTAACTTTGCAGGTGACTTCGCAGGAAACTATGCACGTACATTCACTGGAAACTACTCACGCAACTTTGCGGGTAACTTCATCGGTGATTATGTCGGTAACTTCACTGGTAACTACGTAGGCAACTACAACCGTGGTTTCGTCGGTGAGTACACTGGCGCATATACTCGTCAATTCGGTGGTAACTATGTGGGTAACTACAGCCGCGGATTTGTTGGTGAGTACACTGGTGCATATTCTCGTAACTTCGGTGGAAACTACGTAGGTAACTACACTCGTGGATTCGTTGGAGAATACGCAGGTACTTACAACCGTACATTCGCAGGTGAGTACACTCGTGGGTTCACTGGTAACTATGCAAGACAGTTTGCAGGCGACTTCGCTGGTAACTACTCTCGCACGTTCGCTGGAGAATACGCAGGAACTTATAACCGTGACTTCGTAGGCGACTTTACTGGTAACTATGCACGTACATTTGCAGGTAACTACATCCGCAACCGTGTCTCTGCATACGCTGGTAACTTCGTAGGAAACTACACACGTGACTTCATCGGTAACTACTCACGTAACTCAACCGATGTATTCTCACGTACTCGCGTCTCTGCATACGCAAGACTACGTACCTCTGCTTACTCTGCAGATTATGGTAGAACTCGCGTATCAACTTACGCAGGTAACTATACTGGCGACTACGCCCGTGACTTCACTGGTAACTACTCACGTGATTTCACTGGTAACTACAGTCGCGCATTTGTCGGTAACTATGTTGGTGCAACTCTCCAGCCTACTTACCAGACGGTTGAAGGTTATACTCTATACGTAAGGATTGCATAATCCTCACAAATAGTGTATAATAGATACTAAAGTGGGTCAGTAATGGCCCACTTATTTTTATACTATATACGATTGACTTGAATTGATTTTTTGGAGAATGACTTAATGAGTTACAGAAGATGGATGGATAACGCGTTCTGGGAGACAGATGCAAAAGAACAACTAAACTGCATCCTAGAAATGGAAGACGATGTTGGTCGAGTTACCCGTCAGGTAATGTTATTAAATAGGTTCGATAAGGACGGTAATCCTAACGAACTTTTTGATGAGGTGGTATCATCACTAGGTGAAGAAACCATTGACAAAGAAACAACGGACCGTGTTACTCGAAAAGAAGCCGAGGCCGAAGAAGAAAAACAACGTGACCTTGAACATCGAAAGGCGCGTAAATTAGAGAAGTTGTTCAACTACAAATTAGAGGCGTTCGAAGTCGATGAGATTAAGAACTCCAAAAACCGTAAGTTGAAGGCAAAACTACGTCGTGCGAAGTCACGTATCGAAGTAGACTTATACTCTATTATGATTCTTCAAGAAGTCTTAGAGGCAGAGGCAAATGGCGCAGAGTAAAGGTTTCGTTATTGTCGCATCACAGAAACATAACTTTTATCTGTATGCGGTTAACTTGGCAGAATCAATTCGAGACTTCTATGAACCAGAAGACGAATGTAAAATCTGTCTAGTAACAGAAGAAAGATTTTTAGACGACCGTGGTCGTGAAGTTGCAGATGATATTATCTTTTGTGACGACCACTATCGTGCAAAATTATGGGGCATGGCTAAGTCACCTTATGACCTAACCATGTACATTGACGCTGACATGGAGTGTGAACACGAAGACATCGTTAAAGTGTGGGATGAGATGAAAGACCACGATGTGGTATTCTCCGCATTAACCGATGACCGTGATTACATCTATGCAGAACGTGACTTCGATACACCGGAAGGTAAGGCGAAGTTTACATTATGTGGAGGTGTCTGTCTATATGATATGTCCAAACCAATTGTACGTGAATTCATGCAAGACTGGTGGGACTTAACGTATAAACAGATGAATGACACTTGGTGGCCCAATGGGTATGCGGACAGTCTCAAGTCTTGGGACCAGTTCTCACTCTGGTGGTTGACTGAGAAAGAAGAAAAGTATAAGGATCTCAAAGTCGGTATCTTTGATGACGACTTGAGATGGAACTATTACAACGCCCTTAACTGGGCAATAACAAAACCTGAATCAGGGCCAGTGATTTTAAGACACTTCTCTGCAGGTTTGAATAAGGACACACCAATCGTATGACACAGGTAAATGACCAATATCTGAAGCATGTCGAAGTCAATAATCCAGAACTTCTGGCAATTCTTGATGAGTATGCTCAATTGCACAAGTGGAGAGGTTTCCAAGATAACGTCTACTGTACTGCAATGGAACACGCACGTCAACGTCCTTATTACGTTGGCGAAAACTACATGAATGAGGTTGTATCTCAGGGTGCTGGACATGACGGTTTTCCTGAGCACCTACTAGGTTACAATCTAAAGTTGGCAGACAAGTCACACGCAATCTTTGAAAAGGATGCGGACCCAGTATTTAAACGTGACTTTACTCATCACCTTGCGGACCTAAATGACCGCATGATGAATTTCTTGTCAACCAAGCATAATGCGTTGACTGCAGTATATCCACCAGAAGGTTTCATCTCGTGGCACAATAATCAGAACGCTCCTGGCTTTAACTTAATCTTCTCTTACTCAGAAGACGGCCAGGGTTACTTCGATTATATCCATCCAGTGACCAAAGAAGTTGTTCGTTGTCAAGATGAGCCAGGAAAGTGGACATGTAAGGCAGCATACTTCGGTTCATTTGATGAGCCAGAGAAGAGACTATATCACGCAGCCTCTGCGAATGATGGATGGAGAACTACTGTTTCTTATATCTTTGACTGGACCGAAGAAGGTGAAGCCTTCCGTGAAATGGTCCTAGAAGACATCTCTTCACACGTTTAAAATAATAAGACCCTAAGTCGTATAAATAGAGGAAAACGTTTATACACTTAGGGTTCTTACCACAATGGCGCATTACGAAGATTTTACAATTGACCAAGGTTCTGACCTAGCTCTAAAACTAGAACTGGTAAACACCGATGGGTCAACTAAAGATCTTTCCGGTTACTCGGCTGCAGCGAAGATGAAGAAAAACTTCAACAGTTCTGCAGACGATACCGTGGAGTTCAACGCTGTCATAAGTGCACCACCTGAAAGTGGTGTACTCTCATTATCTCTTACCAATCTCCAGACCGATGAACTATCTACACGCGGTCGATACGTATATGATGTTGAAATAAGCTATACCGATAGTGACGGTAACAACATAATAGAACGCGTATTAGAAGGTAAAATAAAAGTTAACCCTTCAGTAACGAGGTAATACCAATGCCTATACATAGGGTCCCAACAATCAGCGGTATTCGCACCGACACAACTAGAGTACGACGAATAACAGTCGGCACTCCAATTAATCTTGCGGTGCAGAATTTATCATCTGGTCTTAAAACGTTCGACGGTATAGGTGATAAGCCAGGTATTGATGAATTAAAACTAGGTGAGATTGGTATTAATACCCAAGATGGTAAACTTTACATCAAACGAGCATATGATGGTGTAGAGACGATTGTCGAAATAGGTGCAGGTGGCGGTGGTGATTTAAATGCAACCACTACATTCAATGCATACATCTATACGTCAGACGGAACGTTACAAACAATCGAGGGTCCAGACGATGCAACTAACGTATTGCAGTACGACCCAGACCCAAATACTCCGTCACGAATTCAAGTATATTTGAACGGTGTCTTACTCCATCAAGGAATAGACTACGTTGCAAACGACGGGACAAGTATTGTCCTAACTCATATTGTAGGTGAAGAGCAAGTTGTCCAAGTTGCAGCCTATAATTCTACTGGTGTATCCCTAAATAATGACCTAATCATCGATGACCATTTTTCATTGACATTGGGCACGAACGAGGAAACTCGCTTCTATCATAATGGGGTTGACACCATCATTAAACATCTAGGGTTTAACGACGGTCAATTCAAAATACAGTATCTTAATGACGAAAGATTTGTTATGGATAGTGGTGGGGTTCAACTATTGGGTCAATACAGACTCAATGGCGTAGAGCTTGCAACCAAGACTGACTTTGAGCAACTGAACGCTAGACTTGACGCACTGGATAGTGACATTCAAAGTATTAAGAATTTAGAGTTAATTCAGAACTTGTTGTCAGAATAACGCGTATAATGTCTGCTCAAACTCGTTTTTAATATAAATAAAATCAGTATATTAACTGACCCTAGTATTCGAAGGTATGATCAATAATAAGTCCTTTAACAGGGTACTTGCAGAGAGTCTATTCAACCTTGCAAAACAAAAGCAGGATGAAGTCTCTGCAACACCCGGCCAAGAAACTCAAATATTCGATTATATCGAAGGTACCTCTTCATCGACGAACGACCGCACGGTAATACCTGAGGCCCAAGCTATCATAGCCCCAGGCGATACAGCAGTCTTCGAGCTGAACGGTACTCCAACTCGTGATGATTTGATTGATGTGTGGGTGAATGATGTACTACAACACCCTGAAGAGGTGTATGAAACTATTGGTAATACTATTCATTTTTTCGTGGTTCCGCCGCAAGGTACGGACATCTATATTAAATTTCGTTAGTATATTATTAAACGTTTAATTTCAACCTAACTCTAGGAGATTCACAGATGTCATTTAGACAGATTAAATCACCTGCTCTAGCCGATAAGGCGGTCATCAATACCAAACTTGACGAAAGTGCGGTACAAGGACAGAGCACCCTAACGGGAATGACCTCACCGGACCAGTGTTTTACGCTGTTGTACGATGTAGGTTCGGACTCGTTGAAGAAGATCGCGTCAGACGACTTCTTCGGATCGTTCTCAACTGACGATCTAGTGGAAGGGTCTAACCTATACTTCACCGATGCACGTGCAAAAACTGCAGTTGCACAAGACATCGCTGATGCGGTAGCGGTAGAAGAAGCTCGCGCACTAGCGGCAGAAGGCGTACTACAATCTGCAATCGACGCAGAAGTAGTTCGTGCAACTGCAGCTGAGCAAGCAAACGCTACAGCAATCTCGAATGAGGTTACCCGAGCAACTACTCGTGAAAATGCAATCGAAACTGCGTACCAATCTGCAGACGCTGCATTGTCACTACGTATTGACAACATCCTTTCAAATACAGATGAAGTTGCACTAAACTCACTTGCAGAAATCGTTGATGCGTTCCAAGACGCTGATGACGTACTAACTGCATCAACTATCGCAAACTCAAACGCAATTCAGGCAGAGGTTACTCGTGCGACTGCGGCGGAAGCTGCAAACGCAACTGCAATCGCGAATGAGACTACTCGCGCAACTACCGCAGAAGCAGACCTACAGTCACAAATCAATACTGAAGTAGCTGCTCGTATCGCAGGCGACAACGCACTAGATACACGTTTGACCACAGAAGAAGGTAATGTAGACAACCTACAATCAGACCTTGCTGATGAGATTTCACGTGCAACAGCGGCAGAAGCGGTTCTAACTCAGGGTCTTGCAGACGAAGTGACTCGTGCAACAGCGGCAGAAGCTGCGAACGCTCAGTCTATCCAAGATGAAATCACTGCACGTGCAGTAGCGGATACTCAAGTCCGTACTGACATGACTGCATTGATTAACTCTGGTGATGCTGCAACTCTTGCATCTGCAAAGGCAAACGACGACCTACTAATCGGTGACGCAACTGTTGACGGTACTGCTAGCAACACGGTAACCGACCGCATCGCAACTGCTAAGGCAGAGGCAATTGCAGACGCAGACGCATCTGTAGCGGCAGAGCAGGCAGCTCGTGAGGCGGCTGACTCAGACCTACAAGCAGGTCTTGATGCAGAAATTGCACGTGCAACTGCAGCAGAAGGTGTACTAACTACTAACCTAGCAGCCGAGGTAACTCGTGCAACTGGTGAAGAGTCGCGCATCGAAGCGAAAGTTGACAACATCATCTCTAATACTGACCCAGCTGCGTTGGATTCATTGACAGAAATTGTCGATGCATTCCAGAGCGTTGATAGTGACATTCAGGCACTTGTCAACTCTAACACAGTTGCAATCAGTAACGAAGCAACAACTCGCGCATCTGCAGATACAGTTCTACAGGGTAACATCGACGCAGAGGCCGCAACTCGTGCAGCTGCAGACACTACTCTACAACAGAACATCGACGCAGAAGAAACTGCACGTATTGCAGGCGATGCGGCAACTCTTGCATCTGCCAAGGCGTACACTGACCAAGAAGCAGATTCTCATCTAGCAGCCGCAATCGCACACGCAGACGCACAAGACGCGGCACTAATCGGTGACGCATCTGTTGACGGTACTGTAGGTAACACTGTTACTGCACGTATTGCAACTGCAAAGAGCGAAGCAAACGCATACACTGACGCAGAAATTGCAGCGGAAGCGGCAACTCGTCAGGCAGATGATGACGCACTATCTCTACGCACCACTTCACTAGAAGGTCGTATGGATACTGCAGAAGCAGACATCACTGCAGTAGAAGGTGACTTGGCAACTGAAGTTGCAGCTCGTACTTCGGGTGACACAACACTTCAGGCAAATATCGATGCAGAAGAAACTGCACGTATTGCAGCTGACAACACTCTACAACAAAACATTGACGCCGAAGAGACACGTGCACTAGCTGCAGAGGCAGACCTACAAGGTCAAATCACTGCAGAAGTTACTCGTGCAACTGGCGTTGAATCAGGACTACGTACTGATACAGATGCAAACACTGTAGGTGTTGCGACTAACGCAACTAACCTTGCAAACGAAATCACTCGTGCGCAATCAGCAGAGTCTACTCTACAATCTAACATTGATGCAGAAGCAGTAACTCGTGGAAACGCGGATACTACTCTACAAGCTAACATCGATGCAGAAGTTACTCGTGCAACAGGTGTCGAGGCAGGTCTACGTACCGATATCGACGCAAATACTGCTGCAATTGTTGGTAACGACTCAGACATCGCGGCTGAAACTGCGGCTCGTATCGCAAGTGATGCATCACTACAGTCTCAGTTGAATGCAGAGATTACTCGCGCCACTGGCGAAGAGTCACGTATCGAAGGTCGTTTGGACACTGAGATTACACGTGCAACTGGTATCGAAGCAGGTCTACGTACTGACGTAGATGCAAACGCAGCAGAAATCGCATCAGTAGATTCAGACCTATCTGATGAAATCGCTCGTGCAACTGCGGCAGAACTTGTACTAACTCAAGACCTAGCGGCAGAGGTAACTCGCGCAACTGGTGTTGAGGCAGGTTTACGCACTGACGTTGACTCAGTAACTACTCGTGTTGATGCAATTGTCGGTACTTCACCAGAGACTTTAGACACTCTACAAGAAATCGTTGCTGCATTCGAAGACGCAGACAGTGACCTACAAGCAGTTATCACTGCAAACTCAGGTCGTTTGACTACTAACGAATCAGACATCGACGCACTAGAAGTTCGCGCAACTGACCTTGAGTCACGTGCAACTCTAGTAGAAGGTCGTGCAACTGCACTAGAAACTGAGCAGTCTGCTCAAGCAGGTCGCTTGACTGTCAACGAAGGTGACATCGATGACCTAGAAACTAAGGTTGGTACTGCAACTCTACAAACTGTTGCAACTGACCTATCAGCTGCAATCAACGAGATTCACGCAGAACTAGACACTGAAGCAGGTCACGTCGATACTCTACAATCAGAGATGGACGCTGTTGAAGGTCGCGCTACTGTCCTAGAAGGACGTGCAGACGGTCATGATTCAGACATCGCAGCTCACAACGTTCGTTTGAACGGTGCAGAGCAGGATATCGATGACCTAGAATCAATCGTCGGTACTGCAACTCTAGCAACTGTTGCAATCACTACTACTGAAGCTATCAACGAACTACACAGTGAAGTTGATATCAACACTGGTAAGGTTGCTACTCTTGAGTCAGAGATGGACGCAGTTGAACTACGTGCAACTTCACTAGAGAACCGCATGGCGGGTGTTGACAGTGACCAAGTTGTACAAGACGGTCGTCTAACTGTTAACGAAAGTGACATCGATTCGCTAGAAGCGAAGATGGGTACTGGTGCATTCGCAACTGTTTCACAAACTACTGTAGGCGCAATTAACGAACTACACGGTGAAGTAGACGCGGCTGTCGCACGTATCGATGGTCACGATTCTGACGTAGGTGATCTGCAAGCGCAAATCACTGCGGAAGTTAACCGTGCAACTACTCAAGAAGGTCTAATCCGTAGCGAGTTCGCTACAGAAGACACTGCGGTCCGTGCAGAATTCGCGGCGGCAGATGCAGTAGTATTGGCGTCAGCAGCGGCAGACGCAACTTCTAAGGCGGATACTGCGGAAGCGAATGCGAAAGTATACGCAGACGGTATCGTTGCTGCTGAAGAAACTGCACGTGAGAACGCGGACACGGTACTACAGTCTGCAATCGATGCAGAAGTTACTCGTGCACAGTCTGCTGAGGCGACATTGTCATCTCGTGCAACTGCACTAGAAACTGAAATGACTGCAACTCAAGCAGGTGCTGGTCTTTCAACTGCAGGTAACTACATCACTCCAACTGGTACTTCATACCTAGACGCATCTGTCTCTCTAGCAGACGCAGACGCGAAACTAGACGCTGCTATCGCGGCAGAAGTATCACGTGCATCGGGTGTTGAGGCAGGTCTACAAACTCAAATCACTAACGAAATCGCAGCTCGCATCGCGGGTGACAGTGATCTTCAGTCACAGATTGATGCAGAAATCGGTCGTGCAAGTGGTGTTGAGAGTGACCACGCGTCACTTATCCAAGCGAATGCTGACGCAATCGCGGCGGAAGAAAGTGCACGTCAGGCTGCAGATTCAAATCTACAGTCACAAATCGACTTCATTACGTCAAACACTGATTCTGCGGCACTAGACTCGTTGACAGAAATCGTTGCGGCATTCCAGTCTGCAGACGGTACTCTAACAGGTCTAATCTCTCAGAACCAGACAGACATCGCAACTAACGCTGCGGGTCTTGCACAAGAAATCACCGACCGTGTTGCAGGCGATAACGCAGTACGTGGTGAGTTCGCTGCGGCAGATGCGGGTCTACAGACTCAAATCGATGGTAAGGTAAGCAAGTCAGGCGATTCAATGACCGGCGATCTTGCAATGGGTGGAAACAAGGTTTCTGGTCTTGCAGTTGGTACTGATTCAGCTGACGCAGTTAACGTAGGTCAATTGACTTCAGGTTTGGCTGCACAGCACATTTCACAGTTCAGTACAACTGACCTTGCTGAAGGTGACAACCTATACTACACTGACGCACGTTCACGCGCTGCATTCTCTGTAACCGACGTAGACGGTGAAGGTAACGTTTCATACGATAGCTCAACTGGTGTTCTATCAGTATCAACTGGTAAGGCATTCCTAGAGTTAGAAGATGTAAGCGAGTCTTCATTCACTGGACACGAAGGTTTCGTTGCACGTGTTAAGACTGACGGTTCGGCGATTGAATTCATCGACCCAACTCAGTTGGCATTTAACAACGCACAACGTCAAACTATGAATGGTGACGGTGCGCAGACTACATTCGCATTGAACTTCTACACGCAAGACCAAAACGCGATTGTATTCGTAGGTGGTGTTATTCAGGATCCGTCCACTCACTACTCTATCGATGCTGCAAACCAAACTATCACGTTTAACAGTGCAATCCCTGTAGGTACTCAGGCGGTTGTTATTGCACAGTCAACTAACTCAGTCGGCGTACTAGACCCAGGCTCAGTTGGCGTTGAAACATTCGCTGACAACATCAAGCCTGCAATACAGGGTGTAGACATTGTAGTTGGTACTTCACCAGCTGTAGTATCTTCATTCAACGCTACTGTTTCTCGTGCAGCCAAGTTCATCGTAACTGTTGACCTAAACGGCGAACACGAAGTACGCGAGTGTATGGTTATCCATGATGGCACTACTGCATACATAAATGAGTACGGTATTGTATTTACTGGTTCATCTCTACTAGGTGATACAGACGTACAAATGAGCGGAGACACTGTCGAGTTAACTTATGAGGCAGTTTCGGCTGGCGCAGTTGTTAAGGTTGTCAAGACTACTGTAGACGTATAATGGAACACTGATGAGGTGGGGGTTTCCCCACCTTTATTATCGAAAACAAACATTAGTGTAACTCAACTCAAAGGTAAAGAAAAATGAGTACAAACAAAAAGTTCAGAGTACAGAACGGTATCGATGTCACTGGTGAAGTGGTTGTCGGTGGTGTAACTGTAATTGCTGCTGACGGTACCGTTGTTTCCGATTTAAGTGACCAGTTGGTCCCTCTTCAAAATGAAGTCGCTGCACTAGAGGTCTCAATCGAAAACATCCTTGGTACGTCACCAGAAACTCTTGATACCCTTCAAGAAATTGTTGCTTCTTTCCAAGGGGCAGACGGTGATTTGCAAACTCTAATCACCACTAACGCAACCGGCATTGCAACTAATGCCACTGCAATAACTGACGAAGAAACTGCTCGTATTGCGGCTGACGCTGCACTTCAATCAGCAGTGGATGCGGCAAACGCACGTACATCTGGTATCAGTACATCTTCAGGTTCGTCTAACATTCAGATGACCGCTGATGTTGACATGGACAGTAACGCAGTTACTAACATGGCTGACCCAAGTTCTGCACAAGATGCAGCAACTAAGGCGTACGTTGATGCGGCAGATACTACTCTACAAGGTAACATCACTACAGAGGCATCATCTCGTGCATCTGGAGACGCGAACCTACAGAGTCAGGTTGACGCACTAAGCGGTAACGTTGGCGGTTTGTCAACTACAGATATTCCAGAAGGTTCTAACCAGTATTACACTGACGCACGTGTTCGTGCAGCAGTTCAGGCTGGTACTGGAATGTCATACGAACAAAGCACTGGTGAGTTCTCAGTCAGTCTATCTGGCGGAGACGGTATCTCTGTATCGGGTGGAACTATATCCATTGATGGTACTGCAATTGCGCAGGACCTAGTTCCATCTGTAGACGATACTTACAGTCTAGGTTCACCAGATAAGGTCTGGAAAGATGTTTACATCGGCCCAGGGTCTTTATACCTAAACGGTACTAAGATTCTTGAAGACAATTCTGGTACAATCACTATGTACGCAGACGCAGGTCAGAATCTATCGTTCGGTGCAACCGGCGGTGGTTCTATCGACTTGAACGCTGGTGACGAAAGTATCCAGATCAAGTCAGACCTAGTATTGTCAGCAGGAGAGACTATCTCTACTGTCGGTGGGGTTGCAACTCCATTCGGTGGTCAAGTCAACATGCAGACTCACAAGGTCGTTAATGTTGGTACCCCGACTGCAGACGCAGATGCCGCAACTAAGGCATATGTTGATGGTCGTGTAGATGCAGGCTCAATCTCCGGAGATAAGACGTTCTCTAATAACGTTGTCGTTTCAGGTAACTTAACTGTTCAGGGTACTACTACCACTGTAAACAGCGAGACTATCTCTCTGGCAGATAACATCATCGACGTTAACTCAAACGTTACTTCAGGTAACCCAACTGAAAACGCTGGTCTACGTGTTATGCGTGGTGACTCTCCAGCATCACAGTTGCGTTGGAACGAAGCGAACGACTATTGGGAAACTTTCGATGGTAGTGATTGGACTAAGGTCGCACTATCTACGACTGACCTTGCAGAAGGTTCTAACCAATACTTCACTGACGCACGTGCTCAGTCAGCGGTTGCAGGAGATATTTCTTCGGCAGTTGCAGCTGAGGCAGTTCTACGTGCGGACGCGGACACTGCAGAAGCAAGTGCTCGTGCATCAGCTGATGCATCACTACAATCTGACATCGACGGTGAAATCGCTCGTGCACAGGGTGTAGAGGCAGGTTTGGATTCAGACATCTCAGTTAACGCTGCAGGTGTTGCATCTAACGCGGCTGCAATCGCACAGGAAGTGACTGACCGTACTGGTGCAGTTGCAACTGTACAGTCTAATGTTGACGCAGAAGAAGCGGCACGTATCGCAGCAGATGGTGGTCTACAGACTCAAATCACTGCACTAGATGCGAAGCATGATAGTGACCACGCTGCAATGATTTCATCATTGGCGGGTGAGACTACTGCACGTATCTCAGGTGATGGTAACCTACAGACGCAAATCGACGCGGTCGAGGCTGCAGTAGAAGCAATCACTAACGGTTCAGTTGCATCACTAGACACTCTAGTAGAAGTTGTTAATGCATTCGAGAATGCGGACAGCGACCTACAAGCAGTTATCACTGGCAACACTTCAACCATTTCTGGTGTCAACACTCGTGTTGGTACTTTAGAAGGTGAGATGGATGCGGTTCAGGCATTGTCCTCAACTAACTCTTCTCTATTGTCTAACCACGGTCCACGCATCTCTACTAACGAGACTAACATTTCTTCACTACAGACTTTCTCTGGTGAAGGAACTGTACTAGGTACTGCTGCAGTATCACTTGCTGCCGCAATCAACGAGATTCACTCTGAGTTGAACTCTGTTGTTGCAGACCTAGGCGTTGAAGTAGGTCGTGCGACTGGTGTCGAGGCAGGTTTAGATTCAGACATCTCTGCTGAAGCTGTCGCTCGTGCAAACGCAGACACAAGTCTACAGTCTCAGATTTCTTCTGAGATTGCACGTGCAACTAGCGCGGAATCAGGTCTTTCAGGTGATATCTCAGCTGAGACTACTGCACGTGTTCAGGGTGACGCGAACCTACAATCACAAATCGACTCACTATCTACGTCTATAACTGACGAAGGTAATGGTCGTGACAGTGATGTATCAGACCTACAGGCACAAATCAATAGCATCTTGTCTAACACAGACCAGGCTGCAATTGACTCGTTGACTGAGGTTGTCGCTGCATTCCAGAGCGCAGACAACTCACTAGGTACCCTAATCACTCAAAACCAGACTACTCTAGGCCTACACGGCGGACGTTTGGATGCGATTGAGGCATGGGATACAGATAACGTCTCAGAAGGTTCATTGAACCTATACTTCACTGAGGCTCGTGCACGTGGATGTGTATCTGCAGACGCAGGTTCATGCATCGACTACAATGAGTCAACTGGTAAGTTCTCACTAGACGTATCTGAAGTTGAGAGTGCGGTAACTCCAGACAACGCGACAAACGCGGATAAGTTAGACGGACAACACGGTTCACACTACCGTATTGACATCTACGATATCAACGGTACTGTTGTTAACTAATACATTTTATATGTGTAGAAAGGGGACTTCGGTCCCCTTTTTTATTGCTGATATAAATAAACGTATAAATAGTATTATTCAACCATGAGACCATCCAATGTACGCAACAAGTAAAGAGGAATTGATAGACTATTGCCTACGCTCTCTAGGGCATCCGGTGGTGGATATCAACATTGATGAAGAACAACTAGACGACCGTGTTGACGAAGCCGTCCAGTGGTTCCGTGAGTTTCATCCAGATGGCTCAAAAAGATTTTATCTGCAACATCAACTGACTGAACAAGATATCGCCAATAAGTATATTGATTTCCCAGACGACATGGACCTACTGAGTGTTGTTCGTATGTTGCCTGTATCTTACACAGGGGCACAGACAGGGTGGTTCAGTGACGCATGGCAGTTCATGAAATTTACTGTCAGTGACTTCGTCAACGGCCGTGGTATTCTTGGTGACCTTGCATATTACGAACAAATGCAACAACACTTGTCTTTGATTGACATGAAGTTGAGCGGGTTACCAGTCATAACGTTTGACAGACAATACAACCGAATTAATTTGCATATCAGTACATCAAAACTTGAGGTAGGGGACTACGTTGTGTTTGAGGTGTACGGTGTGCGCAACCCAGACGATACTGTAAACGAATACAACAACCTTTGGAATCATCGTTTTTTGAAGGCATATGCAACTGCACTAATTAAGAAGCAGTGGGGTCAAAACCTTATCAAGTTTGACGGTATGACACTCCCAGGCGGAGTCACCGTTAACGCTCGTCAAATCTATGAAGATGCACTTCAGGATATTGACAAGGTCATGGAGAAATTCCGTGAAGAAGATGAGGAAGGCCCAATGTTCTTTATGGGGTAAACCATGGCGACGAATCCATATATTAGTCAAGGACATAGACCGGAGCAAAGTCTATACGAAGACTTGATAATCGAATCTATCAAGTTTTACGGTCAGGACATTTATTATCTACCGAGAGAAGTGGTAGAACGTGAAGACATTTTCCTTGATAGTATTCAGTCACAATTTTCAGACGCATACAAAATCGAAGTGTTTATCGAGAACACTGAAGGTTTTGATGGTGAGACTAATATCTTCACTAAGTTTGGTATCGAGTTACGTGACCAAGCCACTTTTGTCATCGCACGTCGTCGATGGAGAGAGTTGGTGGGTGACAGATTATCTGAGCAGTATCAGTTCCGTCCACGTGAGGGGGACTTGATATTCTTACCACTATCTCAATCTCTGTTTGAGGTTAAGTTGGTGGAAACAGAAACACCATTCTATCAGTTGAGCCAACTACCTTTATTCCGCGTACAGTGCGAACTATTCGAATTCTCAGACGAAGATTTCGATACTGGTATTCCAGACATCGATATCGTGGAGAGAGAACACGCATTCCAGTACCACGTTCAGATGGCTGCACCAGAATCAGGCCAAGGTGGATTTTACGAGATAGGTGAGACGGTGGTTCAAACCTACGATGACTTCGAGATGAAAGGCGAGGTTGCATCATGGAATAGCGAGACCCGAATTCTTTCTATCGCACACTCAGGTGCAACCGATGGTAAGTACCACGAGTGGTCTACTGACAGGGTGATTGAGAGTGATTCGGGCGCAACGTTTATGCCTGTTACTGTGAGCGAAGACGTTAATGAAATACAACCATTTAGTCAGAATCAAATCTTTGATGACTTTGAAAACGATTTCTTAGACTTCACTGAGGGTAATCCATTTGGAGATGTGTCGTAATGTTTGGGACTTATTTTTATAACAAAAGGGTCCGTACAAGTGTTTCTGTGTTTGGGTCTCTGTTCAATAACATACATGTTTTAAGAACAAAACAAGACGGTACCGTGATGTCTCAGGTCAAGGTCCCGTTGTCGTATGCACCTAAACGTAACTTCATGGAGCGTCTCGAAGAGATGTCACAGGGAGAGGAAGCAGAACGTAGAGTTGCGATTAAACTCCCTCGTATGTCTTTCGAGATTACGTCGATGACGTACGATGCGCAGAGACAGTTACCTAAAATTAATAGCTTCACATCGTCGATGGAAGACGCGGACGGTGCTAAACGACGCAGAGTCTACACAGGCGTTCCTTATAATATTAGTTTCCAGTTGAGTGTATATGCAAAGAGTCAAGATGATGCGCTACAGATTGTAGAACAAATCTTACCATACTTTGCTCCGCAGTATACTTTATCGGTAAAACCATTTTCCGATCTACCGGATGTTACAGAAGATGTCCCAATCACTTTAACGGGCGTCGATTTTCAGGATGACTTTGAAGGTCCATTAGAGCAACGTAGGACTATCATATATAATTTAAACTTTGACATGAAGATGAACTTCTACGGTCCAATACAAGATGACAAGATTATTCGTGAGGTTAACATGAACTTGCATCTAATGGACCCAGATGAGTTTGTTTATAACATCGAGATCACACCAGTTCCGGCTGACGTAAGTCCGGACGATGACTATGGTTTCGGGATAGAGTATAATGACGAGAGATACACGTAAACCACCAGCGCTATTTGACGAAGAACAGAAGAAGAACTTCGTCCACGAACAAGACTACGAATACTCTAGGGACACTTACTATGACCTCATAGAGAAAGGTCGTGAGTCACTAGAACTTATGATTGAGGTCGCACGTGAGAGCGAACACCCTCGTGCGTTCGAAGTGTTGTCGAATATGATTAAAGGCATCGCAGATGTCAATGATAAATTGATGGACTTGAATAAAAAGCAGAAGGAATTACAGAAAGACGATTCCTCTGTTGAAAAAACCACAACGAACAACAATCTGTTTGTTGGGTCTACAACGGAACTGCAGCGTATGTTGCAGGGTCAGGATGAGAAAGTCATCGACCACGATGACAGTGATGAATGAGTACGTACACAAAGAACTCCTACTTAGGTAATCCAAATGTAAAGCGTGATGGTGTCTCAGAAGAGTGGGACGCTAAGAAACTGCGCGAGTATAAGAAATGCATGAAAGACCCCGCATACTTCTGTCGCAAGTATGTGAAAGTCGTGCATCTTGATAAAGGTCTGGTGCCGTTCAAACTCTATCCGTATCAGGAGGAGATGTTTCAACACTTCAACGACAACCGATTCAATATCGTGTTGGCCTGTCGTCAGTCGGGTAAGTCGATTAGTTCGGTCGGGTATCTGTTGTGGTATGCACTATTCCACCCAGAGAAGACTATCGCAATCCTTGCGAACAAGGGGATGACTGCACGTGAGATGTTGGCACGGGTCACACTCATGTTGGAGAATCTTCCGTTCTTCCTACAGCCTGGCTGTAAGGCGCTGAACAAGGGGTCACTAGAATTCTCCAACAACTCTCGTATCATTGCGGCTGCAACATCCGGATCATCGATTCGTGGTATGTCGGTCAACTTACTGTTCCTAGATGAGTTTGCGTTTGTCGAAAACGCAGCCGAGTTCTATACGTCAACCTATCCGGTAATCTCATCGGGTAAGGATACTAAAGTCATCATCACGTCAACCGCAAATGGTATCGGTAACACCTACCACAAGATATGGGAAGGTGCAGTGCAAGGTGTGAACGAATACAAACCTTTTCGTGTGGATTGGTGGGATGTCCCTGGCCGTGATGAGAAATGGAAAGAACAAACAATTGCAAACACATCTGGTTTGCAGTTCGACCAAGAATTCGGTAATACATTCTTTGGTACAGGTAATACATTGATTGAGGGTCAGGTTCTTTTGGACCTACGTGCGCGTGAACCAATACAACGTCTGGAGGGTGGGGACCTTCTAGTATATCAAGAACCCGTTGCAGGACATCAATATATCATGACCGTTGACGTTTGTCAAGGGCGTGGTCAAGATTATTCTACGTTCAACATTATCGACGTAAGCCAGACACCGTTCAAACAGGTATGCGTATATCGTAATAATATGATATCACCCATCCTGTACCCTAATATCATTTATAAGTACGCGACACTGTATAACGAAGCGTACACAGTCATCGAGAACAATGACCAAGGAATGGTCGTGTGCGTGGGTCTATATCAGGACTTAGAGTACGAGAACATTCACCTTGAGTCTGCAATCAAATCTGACGCAATCGGTATTCGGATGGACCGAAAGGTGAAACGTATCGGATGTTCTCAGATAAAAGATATCATCGAGAACAACAAACTAGAGGTCGTCGATGAGAACACCATCCTAGAAATATCGACGTTTGTGTCTAAGGGACAGTCGTTCGAGGCGAGTGATGGTAACCACGACGACTTGATGATGAATCTTGTAATGTTCGGTTACTTCGTGGGTACACAGGCTTGGGGTGACCTTACGGACGTTGATATCAAGCGCATGTTGTTCGACCATCGCATGAAAGAAATCGAGGATGATGTACCCCCATTTGGTATTATAGATGACGGTAGCGATTATATACCACAACAAGACTTGACAGACCCGTTTAATCAGGGATGGCATTCAGTAGAAGGAATAGACTTTTCACCGGCCGATGATTGGTGAAAATCACTAATTTATAAATAGAAGTATTGAAAAAAATCCGTATTATGTTTAACTTATTATTCGCTACCGATTAAAGGAAAAGGTTATGGCATTATCAAATCCATCTGCTTCGCCTGCCGTAACTGTAAGAGAAATTGATCTGTCTGGCGTTGCGCCAAACGTTCAAACTACTACAGGTGCATTTGTAGGCAATTTTCGATGGGGTCCAGTTGACAAAAAGGTTCTTCTATCAGGAGAAGGCGACCTAGCGTCAACGTTCCACACGCCATCGAAAACAAACGCTGTGGACTTTATGTCTGCGGCATACTTTTTAAAATATTCTAGTTCACTTTTTGTCGTACGTCAAGTAACATCTGACGCACTGAACGCGGCCACTTCTATAGACGAGGCTGTCTTACTGTCCCCTGCACAACCGGAAGTCCCTGCAACATATCTTGTTGACTCAGACGGTAATCCAGTTCTTGACTCAGACGGTAATCCAGTTGTTGACACTCCGGCGGTACCTGCTGTAGATGCGGTCTATTCTAACCCAGACCAAGCGGTTGTCGTTAAGAACGCAGACGCTTGGGATTCAATGGTATGGGATACTTCACTAGGTTCATTCGTTGCAAAGTACCCTGGCCTTCTAGGTAACTCACTGTCCGTACATGTATATACTGCAGAGATGACTACTGCAAATTTCCCTACATGGGCGTACTCTAACTGGTTTACTGGTGCGCCAGAGACATCTCCATTCGCAGAAGACCGTGGTTGTCACCATGATGAGGTCCACGTAGTTGTAACAGATAGACTAGGTCACATCACAGGTACTCCTGGCTCAGTATTAGAGACATTCCCATTCGTATCAGTCGCTGCCGATGCAAAGGCACCGGACGGTTCACCGAACTACATCAAGGACGTAATTGATGCACAATCTGCATACGTATGGTTCGGTGGTTTTGGTGATGAACTATCATGGGGTGCAAATTCTGGTTCAGAGGCTGTCGTAGGTTCTAACACACACTTCGGTGGTTCTGGTGCAGCAAGCGCAGACTTCGACGGCGGTGCAGACTCAGGTCAATTAGCGACATTCGACTACAGTCCGTTTGCAGATGTAGACGACGTACAGGTAGACTTCCTAATTTGTCCAGCCGAAGGTGACATCTCCGCATTAAACGCTATCGCAGTTAAACGTAAAGATTGCGTTGCAGTCGCATCACCACCAAGGGCTATGGTATCTAACCCAACCCAAGTGGAGTCGTGGGCAAAGAGTCTAACATTTAGTTCATCATACGTTGTCATCGACAACAACTGGTTAAAAGTGTACGACAAGTACAATGACCAATATGTTACTATCCCAGCGGCATCGTCTACTGCGGGTGTTATGGCGGCAACTGACGCAAGTGCAGCGCCATGGTTCTCACCAGCAGGTCAGCGTCGTGGTCAGTACCTAGGCGTAACTGACATCGTCGCCCATCCAGACAAGGGTGACCGAGACATGCTATATAAAGTAGGCGTTAACCCTATCGCAAACATCCCAGGCCAAGGTGTCATCCTATTTGGTGACAAGACGTTCCTAAACCGTCCGTCTGCATTCGACCGCATCAATGTCCGTCGTATGTTCTTAGCGATTGAGCGTTCAATCTCAATTGCCGGTCGTAACGTAATGTTTGAGTTCAACGATGAGTTCACTCGTGCAGAGTTTGTAAACATCGTAGAACCACTACTACGTGAGATTCAGGGTCGTCGAGGTATCACTGACTTTAGAGTAGTCTGTGATGAAACTAACAATACTCCTGCTGTCGTTGACCGCAACGAGTTCGTCGCATCTATCTTCATCAAGCCAGCACGTTCTATCAACTTCGTGACACTAAACTTTGTCGCAGTTCGTAGTGGTGTGGATTTTGAAGAAGTTGTTGGCGTAGTATAAGGAGATAGTCATGTCACTTAGAGTCGATGATTTTAAAGCAAAACTAAAGGGCGGCGGTGCACGCTCTAATCTATTCAAAGCGACCGTTAACTTCCCTGCATACGCAGGTGGTGACGCGGAACTAACTTCATTCATGTGTAAGGCTGCACAGTTGCCTGCATCTGTAATGAACGTTATTGAAGTTCCATTCCGTGGTCGTCAGTTGAAGATTGCAGGTGACCGTACATTCGAACCTTGGAACGTAACCGTATTGAACGATACAGGTTTTGAGGTACGTAACGCTATGGAACGTTGGATGAACGGTATCAATGCACACAGTGCAAACACTGGTCTAACCAACCCTGTTACATATCAAGCAGATTTGATTGTAGAACAACTTGACAAAGACGGTTCAGTCGTCAAAACTTATAACTTCCGTGGTTGTTTCCCAACCAACATGTCTTCGATAGACGTGAGTTATGAGAACGAAGCGATTGAAGAGTTCACTGTCGAATTCCAAGTGCAATACTGGGAAGCGAATACAACAAGTTAAATATGATATACATATAGAATCGGTGGGGGTAAAACCCCACCCATTCGTAATGTGAGGCATCATGGCAGAGAACAACAACATTTTTCAGGCGTTCGGATTCGAGTTAAAACGAGTCGCAAAACAACGAGAGGAAGATAAGAAGGCACCATCCATCGTACCAAAAATCGATGAGGATGGGGCTGGTTATGTCACTGCATCTGGTTCCTATTTCGGTCAGTACATCGACCTTGACGGTACTGGCGCAAAGGACAATCAAGAGCTCATTCGCAAATATCGCGTAATTGCAGAACATCCAGAAGTTGATGCTGCGATTGAAGATATCGTGAACGAGGCGATTGTCGCGGGTGAGTTGGAATCCACAATCACCCTCAATCTGGACAAAGTAGAAGCTCCAGACCGAATTAAAAAGACTGTCACCGAGGAGTTCAACAACATTGTCTCAATGTTTAACTTCGAGGAATACGGGCACGATATATTTCGTTCGTGGTACGTAGACGGTCGTCTATACCATCACCTTGTGGTCAACGAGTTAAACTTAAAGGCGGGCATCCAAGAAATCCGTCCTATCGATGCGACTAAGATTCGCAAGGTAAAAGAAATCCAACATAAGAAAGACCCTAAGACAGGTGCGAAACTTGTAGATAAAGTCAATGACTTTTACATCTACCAAGAACGCGCAGGCGCTAACAATGGTATCAAGTTGACCAGCGACTCCGTATCTTATGTTACTTCAGGATTGTTAGACACGTCGAAGAAGCGTGTACTATCATATATGCACAAGGCAATCAAGCCGGTCAATCAGTTGCGTATGATGGAAGACTCTCTAGTCATCTATCGTATGGCACGTGCACCAGAACGTCGTATCTTCTACATCGACGTGGGTAACCTACCGAAGGGTAAGGCCGAACAACACATCAAGGACATCATGTCGCGTTACCGCAACAAGGTGGTCTATGATGCGAACTCTGGTGAAATTAAAGATGACCGCAAACACATGTCGATGCTAGAAGACTTCTGGTTACCACGTCGTGAAGGTGGACGTGGTACTGAAATAAGCACACTGCCTGGGGGCGAGAACTTAGGTCAGATCGACGATATCCTTTATTTCCAAAAGAAGCTGTACCGTTCATTGAACGTACCATTGAATCGTCTGGAGCAAGAGGCTCAGTTCTCACTGGGTAGGTCAACGGAAATCAACCGTGACGAAGTTAAGTTCCAGAAATTTATTGACCGTCTCCGTAAGAAATTCTCAGGACTCTTCATCGGTGTTCTAAAAAAACAGTTAATCATGAAGGGTGTCTGCACCGAGCAGGATTGGGAAGATTGGAGAACGGAAATACAGGTTGACTACAACCGTGATAACCATTTTTCAGAGATGAAGGACGCAGAGATTCTGCGTGAACGTCTACAGACAATGGACCAAATATCACAGTATGTAGGTGAATATTTCTCACGTGAGTGGGTAATGAAAAACGTCATGATGTTTAATGACGAAGACATTGAAAATATGCGTAAGGAAGTTGAGGGAGAAAATTCCCGAGGCGGAGACGACGCGGATGAAGAACCGGAGATGTAAATAATGAGTGATGAACAATCACAAGATGTTGAAACACTTGAGTTGGACAACGACGTAGAGACTACTGAAGAAGAGGTCGCCGTTGACCCTACTATGAGCTTTGTCGATGCACTTGCATCGGGAAACTTTAATGATGCAGATGCACTATTTAACGATATTCTAGGTGACAAGTTGCAGGACACACTTGACGCAGAGAAAATCGCTGTCGCAGGACAGATATTTAATGGTGAACCAGATTATGAGGAAGACTTTACCGAAGATGATGTCGAGTATGGTGAAGAGGCCTCGGAGTTTGGTTCTGCTGAAGAAGTTGAGGTCGAAGAGACCGACGAAGAAGTCGTAGAAACTGAAGAGTGATAAACATCGGGCAGCTGTCCGTTTAGTAAATTATTCCTTGTTAGAACCGTATCACGCCTCTCTGTAGGGGCGTTTTGTATTACGTTATAACAAAATGTTACGTTAAAAATTTTTTTTGTATAAATAATACAAAAAGAGGGTGTTATGAAAACATTTCGACAACTAAGAGAAAATAAGGCTGTCTTTAATAAAAAGATGGGCGGTTATCCGGTTGTCATCACCAAGATGCCGAAAGGCTTCGAATTGAAGATTGACGGTGATAATGTAGATGTTTTCAAAACACAACGTGAGGCGGAGAAAACCGCGAAACAGGTCCTCAAGGACTTAGGAAAAATAAAATGAAACTGATTAGCGAATACGTAGAAGACGACATCGAATGCATCGTTGAAGCCAAAGAGAACGGCGAGAAGAACTATGTCATTGAAGGTGTGTTCGCGCAAGCAGATCAAAAGAATCGTAACGGCCGTGTTTACCCTAAGGCAATTATGGAAAGGGCGGTAGGCACGTACGTTGAAAATCAGGTTAGCAAGAAAAGGGCCGTCGGTGAACTGAATCACCCAGAAGGTCCTACCGTTAACCTAGATAAAGTTTCCCACTTAATTACTGACTTGAAATTGGAAGGTAATAATGTGATTGGAAAGGCACAAATATTGGATACTCCAATGGGTCAGATTGTAAAAGGTCTCCTAGAGGGCGGTGTTCAATTAGGCGTGTCAACTCGTGGAATGGGAAGTCTTGAGAGTAGAAACGGCGTAATGTACGTCAAAGAGGATTTCATCCTTAGTACGGTAGATATCGTACAGGACCCCTCTGCACCAGATGCATTTGTTAATGGTATAATGGAAGGTGTAGATTGGGTTTGGAATAACGGAATCCTAGAGCCTCAAGCGATTGAAGAGATAGAGACTGAAATCAAAACAGCACCGGCTGCAGTTCGACCTGAAGTGCAAATACGTGAGTTTAAGAATTTCCTCTCGTTAATCAAATCTAAACTATAAGGAGTCATCTATGACTGATCTTAATCAAGAAGTCGAAGTTGAAATCCGCGATACAGATGTTGAAACTAACGATGTAGCGGAGGAGACTCTTGACGAAGCGAAAGAGCCAGGTACTAACGGCGATGCAAAATCTGTGAAGGGACAACCTGTCTCTGAGCCAGAGTCAATCGCATCTGTCGATAAAGCTGCAAAAGGCGCTACGACAAAACAATCACCACCAAAGACTAAGGCAGGTATGTTGAACGCAATGTATCAGACTGCTTCAAAAATGAAGAAGACTGACCTAATGGCGGCGTACAAATCTGTATGTGAAGCGGCAGGTGTTGAGCTAGAAGATGTAGCGGAACTTGACACATCTGCAGAACTATCTGCAATCGTTGAAGGTGAAGCGACTCTATCTGAAGAATTCAAGGAAAAGACTGCGGTAATCTTCGAAGCAGCGGTAAAGACTAAGCTGTCTGAAGAAGTCACACGTCTTGAAGAACAGTATGCTGAAGAACTAGCCGAAGAGGTATCTTCTATCAAGGAAGACCTAGTCGGTAAAGTAGATTCATACCTAAACTATGTAGTTGAATCTTGGATGGAAGAAAACAAGTTGGCGGTACAGAACGGACTACGTACTGAAATCGCTGAAAACTTCATGAACTCAATGAAGGACCTATTCGTAGAGTCTTACGTTGAAGTTCCTGAGTCTAAGGTAGACCTAGTTGATGAACTAGCAGAGCAGGTATCTGAGTTAGAAGAGAAACTAAACTCAACTACTGGTGACGCTATTTCACTTGCAGAGGAACTAGAGACTTACAAGCGTAACACTATTATCGCTGAAGCCTCTCGTGACCTTGCAGACACTCAAGCAGAAAAGTTACGTGAACTTGCAGAGAGCGTAGACTTCGAGAGCGAAGACCAATTCGTCAAGAAAGTTGCGACTATCAAAGAATCATACTTTTCAAAAGAAATCCCAGAGCAAATTGAAGAATCAGTTTCAGGTGAAGCTGAAGAAGAAGTGGAAGTATCCGGCCTAATGGAGAACTACTTGACTGCTCTACGTAAAACCTCTAAAAAATAAGGAAGACTGAAATGAATCAATCATTCGACAAATTGATCGAAAAGTGGTCTCCAGTTCTTAATGAAGAATCTGCGGGCACTATCACGGATCATCACAAGAAGGCTGTAACTGCAGCTATCCTAGAAAACCAAGAACGCGCAATGATCGAAGAGCGCACTGCAATGTCTGGCTTCATCACTGAAGATGTAGCAGGTGGTGCGAACACTGGTTCTGCAGCGAACTGGGACCCAGTCCTAATCTCGCTAGTACGTCGTGCAATGCCAAACCTAATGGCGTATGACATCTGTGGTGTTCAGCCAATGTCTGGTCCAACTGGCCTAATCTTCGCGATGAAGTCACGTTACGGTTCAGGTAAGACTACTTCACCAGAAGCACTATTCCAAGAAGCTGATACTGGTTTCTCTGGTCAAGGTACTCACCCTGCAGGCGAAGCGATGCCAACTGCATCTGCTGAGTCTCTAGGCGCAGGCGGTGTTGACGTTAACGGCAACCCATCAGGCGATTTCTCAGAGATGGGTTTCACTATCGAGAAGGCGACTGTAACTGCTAAGTCACGTGCATTGAAGGCGGAATACTCGCTAGAACTTGCACAAGACTTGAAAGCGATTCACGGCCTAGACGCTGAAACTGAGTTGGCGAACATCTTGTCAACTGAGATTCTAGCGGAAATCAACCGTGAAGTTGTTTACGCTATCAACTCTACTGCAATCCAAGGTGCAACTACTGGTAACATCAATGTCCCAGGCACTTTCGACCTAGACCTAGACGCTGATGGCCGTTGGTCTGCAGAGAAGTTCAAGGGTCTAGTTGTACAACTTGACCGTGAAGCAAACCAAATCGCGAAAGAAACTCGTCGCGGTAAGGGTAACGTCGTAGTATGTTCTTCTGACGTTGCAACTGCACTAGCAGCTTCTGGTATGTTGGACTACACTCCAGCGATGTCTACTTCATTGTCAATCGACGATACTGGTAACACTTTCGCAGGTACTCTAAACGGTCGCATCAAGGTCTACATCGACCCATATGCATCAGCTGACTACATCACTGTAGGCTACAAGGGTACTAACGCATACGACGCAGGTATCTTCTACTGCCCATACGTACCACTACAGATGGTCAAGGCAGTTGGCGAGAATGACTTCCAGCCACGTATCGGGTTCAAGACTCGTTACGGCATGGTGTCAAACCCATTCGTAGGTGCAACCCCACCAAGCGGTATCGCACCAAACAACATCTACTACCGTTCATTCGCGGTAGCGAACATCATGGGTACTTCTGGTACTGTATAAGTCCCATTAGTTCAATAAAAAGAACTGGCTTCAAGCTAGTCATTTTAGGGGAGTCTTCGGACTCCCTTTTTTTTGTGTATAAATATGGACTACTGAGGACATATTATGAGTCTAACAACTAACAAAAACTTTTTGCAACCTACGGGATTCCGTGTCATCATCGACCGCGAGAAGTACGCGAACCTAGAATTCTTTGCGCAGTCGGTGCAACACCCTGGCTCGTCTGTTGATGCGCGTGATATACCTATCCCTAAGTTTGCTGCAATACCTGTCGCAGGTGACAAGATTACTTACAGTGAGTTGAACATCAACTTGATTGTGGATGAAGACATGTCCGCATACAAGGAGATGCAGTCGTGGTTAGAAAGACTCATAGATACACCAGATACCCCAGACCTATATAATGATGTGACTGTCATTATACTTACCAGTCACAATAACACGAACAGACAGATACGTTATAAGAATTGTATCCCAGTAATGATTGGGTCGATTGAGTTTACCTCAACAGTCGGAGACACGACGTTTGTTACCTTTGACGCATCGTTTAGGTTTAGTTCATTTGAGATATTATGAGTTTAAAGAAATATGAGATTAGGAACGTTAACGTTCTTAATATCCTTGAAGATTTTCGTTTCACGTACCGTGAGCTCTATCAACCCGAAAAGACGAACGAATGTTTGTTCGAACGTATGGCAGGTGAGGCTGATAAGTGGTGTGGTGATGAACACCTACAAACCCTATACAACATGGGTGAGGCGCATGATGGTGCAGCTGATACCTCTGTCTGTTATCCTATCAAACCAAAACACTACAACGGGACTCACCCCGAAGAATACCGTAAGACGTGGGAGGCGCTCGACCAACAACTCAAAGAAGAGTTGGGGGTTCGATGCAGCGCACTATCTACACTCTACCCACCCGATGGTTTTATTGGGTGGCATAACAACGCGAACGCATCTGAACACAATCTCATTTTCACATGGTCCGAAAGAGGAGATGGGTGGTTCAAGTTTATCGAACCATCTACTGGTGAAGAAGTCGTCATTCAGGATGAGCCAGGATGGAATTTAAAGGCGGGATATTTTGGTGCCTATGGGTCAGATGACGTTGTCTACCATTGCGCACACACGAAATGTTTTCGCATGACACTGAGTTACACCTTGGGTCATGACTTTGATTTTTGGCAAGATTGTATTGACTACATCACTAATCCGTGATATACTATACCTTTTGCACCGTAGGTTTACACGATGGATTTAGATTCTATACAGAAGGAATGGGCTGAGGACTGTGAGATTCCTCAGCACCAACTTGACGAAGTATCACGACAGACGCCTAGTCTACACGCCAAATATCTACAGTATCTATCATTAGCGAAACTGCAACTCAAACGCGCAGAGAACTCACAGAAGACTCTGTTGTTGCAGAAGTGGAAATATTACAACGGTAAGATGGACCAAGAAGAGTTGGTTGCAACTGGCTGGGAGTTAGACCCGTTCAATGGACTGAAGATATTGAAGGGTGACATGGACCTCTACTATGATGCGGACCCTGAGATACAGAAGTCCGAAGAGAGAATTGCGTACCTTAAAGTTGTTATAGATACACTAAAGGATATTGTTGACACTCTAAAGTGGAGACACCAAACCGTAAAGAATATGATTGAGTGGCGAAAGTTTGAGGCCGGTGGATAACAAGATACGAATAAGGATGGTCAACCACAGTTACTTTTCTGTGGAGGCACATCCCGCACAGGAGAATGAATTACGAGAGTATTTCTCGTTCTTCGTCCCTGGCTATAAGTTCATGCCTGCGTATAAACGTAAGGTTTGGGATGGCCGCGTAAAACTGTACAACACTGTAACTAAACAGATGAACGTGGGTCTCTACACACATTTGCGTCGATTCTGCG